>Ga0123334_1000511_pt1 | contig 53282 bp, 37 predicted proteins | sample BiotimSIPDNA_FD_89706 | JGI IMG/M metagenome (GOLD analysis project Ga0123334, IMG submission 89706) | Anaerobic biogas reactor microbial communites from Washington, USA - Biogas_R1 time_0 SIP DNA | ecosystem: Engineered > Bioreactor > Anaerobic > Unclassified | place: Washington, USA...
CCACGTTGCTCCGGCCAGAAGCAATCCGCCGGCCGCGCCCATTCCGAAGAACTCCCGTCGCGTACAGTGCTCACACATCGCCGACTCCTTTCCCTATCCGGGCCATGGCCTCGCGTTTTCCGTATTTAGACCTTGCGCGTGGGTCCGCGGGGCCATCCAGGGAACGTGTTGGCGTTATACTTCCTGACCCCGTGCCGCCAAGACCGCCACTTGGAGCGTGCCCGCCCCTCCGCGCGTGCCGAATCAGGATAGTCAAGCCCGGCCATGCGTTTCAATGGCATGGGACTCTCTTTGTCGTCTCCGGTGTGGGCCGCCGCTTCCGGCGACCACCCGGGTTTGACCGGCGAGGGCGTCGATCCCACACACGAAGGAAGGATGCAGGCGAGACGCCTGCGCTACAAATCCGGGTACCGCGCCTTGCGGTACTCCCGGGCGAAGGCGGGGCCGTCGTAGGCGTCGTCATCGTTGAGGTCGGCCAGCGACGTGCACGCGTCCCCGTGAAGCCAGGAACGCCGCGCGGCCAGGGCGCAGAGTTCGGGCTCGAAGAGCGCGTCAACGCCCACGGGAGCCGTGGGGGTTTCGCCCGCGAGGTACGGGAGCACGGCCTCGAGCAACGCCGCATACAACCGGGACGAATCGGCCTGGTACTGGGTGATACTCCGCTCCGTGATAATGGCGGCGTAAAACGGGAGCCAGGTCTCCGCCTTCCCGATGACGAGAAAACCCTTTGCACCCTTATTCCAGGTGACTTCAATACGCCGCTGCACGCCCGCGCCCAGATGCCGGACACGCGCGATCCCCGGCCCGAGAATGCCGGAGAGCATCGCATACGCGTGTATGCCGTAGTTGAACTCGTCCACCCCGCATCCGCAGACCACGGTATGCGGCACGCCGCGTGCGGACTCCGGCTGCCCGAGCCAATCGCGAGTCTCGTAACAGAATCGCAGCGAAGAACCGCCCGTAATTCGCGCGCCCTGCCGAATCCAGGTCTTCAACTGATTGATGTGGCTGAGCCGTCCCGCCATCGGTTTGTCGATGAGGACGGCCTTACCCGCCTCGACAAAGGGCCGCGCCTTGTCTACGTGGGTGTCCCAGTCGCAGCTGTGAATAATGGCGCAATCGACCTCCCCTGCCATCTCCTCCAGCGATTCAAACACCCGCGGAATGCCGTGGTCCGCGGCGAATTGTTGGACATACTCCGGGGGATGCACGGAACCGCCGTCCCACAGGCCGGCCACGTCGTGGCCCAAGGTCCGTTCGATGGGAATCCAGTTCTGGGGATGCGAGGTGTCGATATCGACGACGCCGATCTTCATGCCGTGTTCTCCCTTGCCTACACGCGGTTTTTGTCGGCGACTTCGCGCACGATGGCAGCGGCCAGCTCGCAGTGTTCCGGCTGGTATTTCTCGCAGAACGTCGACCAGCGGATGAACGTGTCCAGAAACGCCACCGCATTAGGATACCGCTCGATAGCGTAGCTGTACGGCCGTGACGCCGGAGGCATTGAATAGGGATACACCTTCGCCCCGGCGTTGCGCGCGAGGTACGTCACCGCTTCCGGCATGAGATAGTAGCGGCCCATGCCCGCGCCGGGGATGCCCGCCTCCGCAAGCTGCGCCGCGAATTCCCCGGTGCTGCACGCAAATGCCGAGGGCTCGATGTTGAACCCCGCCATCCAGCACGAATACACGGTGTTGTCGCCGGGGATCCGCAGAGGCGTGATGCCCGGTATTTCGTCCAGGCGCCCGTACAGCATCCGGATGATCCGGTCGCGGTGGGCCACCTGTTCCCGGATGATCTCGAGCTGGGCGAGACAGAGCGCCGCCGTGCACTGCGGCATGCGGTACGCGTACCCCGCATCCGCGTGCAGGCGCCCGTACTCCGGTTTCATCACCGCGCCGCGGCTCTGTCCCATATAGCGAGCCTGCTCCGCGAGCGCATCGTCGTTCGTGACCATGCAGCCGCCGATGTCCGAGCCCATGGTTTTCTCGGAATCAAACGAAAACCCCGCGACCTGGCCCAGCGTGCCCGCGAGACGGCCCTTGTACTCGCCGAACACCGCCTGGCAGGCGTCTTCAATCACCAGCAGCCCGTGCCGGGCGGCCAGGGCGTTGATGCCGTCCATGTCGTTGATGAGGCCCGTCATGTGGACGCACAGGATCCCCCGCGTCCGATCCGTGATGCAGGGCGCGATGGTCTCCGGCGAGAAATTGATGCTCCCCGGCGCGGTGTCCGGGAACACGGGGATGATGTTCTGCGCGACAAACCCGTGGAGCGTGCCGTAGTCCGTAATGGGGCTGACGATGATCTCATCGCCGGGGGCCCAGCCGCAGGCCAGCGCTAGAACATGCAGGGCGGGCGTACAGCCCGGCGTGGCAATGCAATGTTTCACGCCCAGCGCCTCCGCAAACGCCCGTTCGAAACGGCCCGTCATGTCGGCCGTCAATCCCGAGTCCGCCACTTCCTGCAGGTACGCCATCGCGTTCGGGCCCAGGATTCGCGGAAAACTCACGGGCAGTTTGCCGCGCTCGTCGAGATGCGCCTGCGCGCCCCATTGGGCGCGTTTCGGTTTGTCGCTCACGGTGCTCGCTCCTTCCGGATGTCGTGGATGTTTCCTCGTCCCCGTTTTTCGCCAGACATCCTCTCATTTTCATCGTCTACGGTTGACCCGTACGGCTCATGATTCGCTGTTTTGAGCCAACAGCCATTGCACGACCTCGTTGGGTTCCGCGAGCCATACCTGGTCGCCGCCGATTTCGCGCACGGTCGCGAAACGGCGCTCCAACTCCCGGGTGGTGCAGTCTTTGGCCGGGTGTATGGGCTTGCCGGGCATCGGGCAATGGCAATAATCAATAATCCACCCTTCCATATCGATGGCCTGGTGGATGCGTTTATACGGATCGTACACGGAGAAGAACGGCGCGGGATACTCGGTATGGAGCGGCACGCGGCCCAGATGGTAAAGATCGGTTTCCCGCGTGTTCACCCGGTCGTAAATGGTCATGATCGCCGTGTAGCCGGCTTTCGGGGCGTATTCGAGCGATGCCGGATGCCCCGTGTTGTCTCCCGGCACGCAGAACATCGGCACCGGCATGTCGAGCGTCTTCTCGAGCACGCCCCGGGCCGCGACCACTTCGCGCTCGGCGTTCTCGAACGTGACGCCGCAATGGGTCATGCTGTGGCAGGATACCCCCCAGCCTTCGCGGACCAGCCCGGCTATTTGGATTTTCGACAGGATCATCATGCCGTGGTAACTGCTGCCGGGAAGGTCGCGCGGCACGCCCACCTGGCTCGCCACCAGCGCGACGTGTCCCGGCACGCCATAGGCGCGGTGAAGCGGAAGGGCGTACCGCAACAGATCCTCGCACCCCTCGTCGTAGGTGATCGAATAGACCCACGTCTTGCCGTCTTTCCAGGGCATGCTCAGTCTTCCTTGGGCCGAACGAGTTCGCCGTACAGATCCGGACGGCGGATCGTATCATACATGGTGCGCATGTTGCCGCCGTATCCTTCGCCCCAGAACGCCATCCGCCATTTCGGGTCGAATTCGGCGATGGCCACGCCGCTGCGGTGGCCGGTGGACACGATAATCCGCCCGTCGGGCCCGATCACCTTGGCATACCCCATGTTCTTGCCGGCCAGAAACGGCTGGGTGATGTACCGGGACAGGGCCACATAGTAGCCGCTGTCGATGGCGCGGGCTTTTTCAAGCGATTCCAGCATGTCGCCGGTGTAGTCGAGATACATGGTCGGCAGGCAGACGAGATCGGCCCCTTTCAGCCCGTAGATGCGGAACATCTCCGGGAAATGGATGTCCATGCAGATGGCCATGCCGAGCCTGACGCCTTCGAAATCAAAGACCGGGAAGGGGTCGCCGGGACGCACGGGCTCCGTCAGGATGGCCTCCTCGGTGGGCGCGGGATGCTTCTTCCGGTACAGGCCCCGCACCGCGCCGGTACGGTCCAGCAGAAACGCCGTGTTGGCATAGCGCTCGCCCACTTTCACGGAGAGGGTCGCGATGAGCCCGACGCCGCAGGCCGCGGCGGCGTCGCGAAACGCGACGAAAACGGGGTGCTCTTCCAGGGGATACTCGCCGCTGGCGCCGCCGGCGATGATGTCGGGTTCCTCGGGCAGCAGCACCAGGTCGGCTCCCCGCTCCGCGGCCTCGCGCACGGCCGCGAGACAATTGGCGAGCACGGGGCTCTCCGCCTCCGGCACGGGTTCCGGCCGGTCAATGGCACACACCGCGAGCCGAAACAACGCAGGCATGGTCGGGTCCTTTCCAGCGACGCTTCCATTCGCGCCGCGACAATCCTCTTACGCACCCACCCCGGAAAGCAACTCCGCCGCATTGAACGGCGGCCGGGCCAGAAATGACGCCCGCTCCGCCTCCGGCACTTTGAACGCCCCCATGATGCGGGTGTGGCACCAGCTCAGCACGACCTGCGCAGACAGCGCCTCCGTCTCGCCGCCCGTGAGCGGATGCGTGTGCGTCCCGTACGCGTCGAGAAAGCTCCGGGATACGGTCCGGTCCAGGCGGGGCGGCTGGGTCAGCGACCAGATGCTGGCGCCGTCGATGGGCTGTTCATGCGCGGCACAACAGAACAGCAGCACGAAACCGAGGTCGTAGATGCGCGGCCGCCACGCGCACCAGTCGAGATCGACAAACGCCGCTACGCGCCCGTCGCGCATCAGGATGTTCGCGGGCTGGACGTCTCCGTGAACGATGGTCGATGGCAGCGCCCCGAACCGTTCGCCCGGCAGCGCCGATTCGGCCCAATCGAGCCACTCGAGATACGGGGCGGCGGCGCGGGCGCATTCCCGGGAGGCGCCCGCCAGGGTCCGTGCCGCGGCACGCAACTGGACGGGGTCGGTCTCCCCGCGCGGAGCCAGCTTGGACAGGCGCCCGCGGAACGACTCGCCAGCGTGATGAAACCGGGCCAAGGCCTCCGCCAGCGCGGCAAGGTCCGCGGGACACCCTTCGCGGAACTGGACCCCGTCCACGAAGGTCTGGACTTCCCAGACGTCTTCCCCGTCGTTCCAGGCCGTCTCGCCTGAGGGAAGCGCCGTGGGGCAGACGCACGCGACGCCCTGCTTCGCCAGATGCGCCGCGACGGCATGGTCAAACCGGATCTGCTCGTCAGAGGCGTACCCCCGGTACCGCTTCCTGAACAGCCAGGTTCCGGACTCGGTTTCGACGCGGAAATTGTTGTTCCGGGTGCCGCCCAGTGACGTGACCGAAAGCACCCGCCCAAAACCGCAAGCCGCGGCGAGCGCCTCGATGGTCTGCGACTGGTCCGGAACGATGGGCATGGGCATTCTACCGGGTTTCGTTGTGTTCCGAGTTATATTCGTCGAGAATCTTCTGGAGTATCGGCTGCAATTCCGCGAGGGCTTCCGCGGCCGTGCTGCGCCGGCCTTCGGTGCCGACATGGTACCGTTCAAGCACGGGTTCGAACTCGATCCCGATGCGTTTCAACCAGGGATGCGGGTAGATGGGCACCGCAAACGCCAGGGAATCGGTGAACGACCGCATGTGCGCCGGCCGCCGCCCCGAATGCAGGTATTCGTCCGACAGGGCGACCTCGACGCGGCCCGGCACGATATGTCCGTTCAACGCCGCCCAGCGCACCATTTCGTGACCCGCGCACCAGCGCGCGAAATCCCAGGCCGCGTCCGGCGCGTCCGTGTCCCACAGAATCGAGAATTCTTCCTCCCAGAGCCCAGTGGCCTGGTAGCGCTGTCCCTCAAACTCAAATGCGGGGAACCGCACGACGTCCCAGTCGAACTGCACTTTGCGGAACGACTCGATGGCGTAGCCGGACGCGGCATGCATGGCCACCCGGCCGGCCTCGAACATGGGCAGCATGCCGAGTTCCTGCGAGGTGGTGGGCGTGGGCATCACCTTGTCCTCGTAGATCAGCGCCTGGTACCGGTCGAGCAGGGCGCGGGACACCGGCGTGTCCACGCGGGCAGACCTCCACTCGGGGTCGGCGATCTGGCCGTCGTAAAGCAGGAAGGGCACCAGGTACACCTGCCCCAGTTGCAGGCCGTACTGATCCACAGCGCCGTCGCCGTCAAAATCGCGGGTAAGGGCGCGGGCCATGCGTTGCATGTCGTCCCAGGTCCAGTCGTCGGCCGGATACTCGAGCCCCGCCTCGTCAAACAGATCCTTGTTGTAATAAATGACGCCCACCTGGCCGCTGGACGGCAGGGCAAGCAGGTTTCCGCGCCACTGAACCGATTCCCACAAACGGGGGAAGTAGTTTTCGGCCCGCACTTCGGGGTCGGCGGCGACCCGCTCGTCGAGCGTCAGAAAGGCGTCGGCAAACTGCTGCCACCCCACGCCCATCCAGACAACGTCAGGGGTGGTGCGGCCCGCGATCATGACCTGCAGTTTGCGGTAGGGATCGGGCGTGAGAATCAGATTCACGTATACATCGGGATGTTCTTCCATGTACCGCTGGGCGAGGTATTCTCCGTAGCGGACCTTCTGGGGCGTGTACGTGGGCCACAGGAAGTCGAGCGTGATCGCGCGGCCCGGCGCCTCGGCGCGGGCAGTGCGCCAGACCTGGTAGCCCGCCAGCACGAAGCCCGCCGCCAGAAGACCGTAAAACAACACGGGCCCCATCGCCGAGACGGTGCGCCGGATCTTCTCCAGGCGCCGGATCATGCCTTCAGCCCCGACATGACGACGCCGCGCACGAAGAAGCGCTGCCCGGCAAAGAACAGGACGATGCACGGGAGCGATACGGCCAGCGTGGCGGCCATCAGGTAGTGCCATTGCGTGGTGTACGCGCCCTTGAACGTGTACAAGCCCAGGGCAAGCGTGAATTTTTCGCTGGTGTTCAGATAAATGAGCGGTCCCATGAAATCGAGCCAGTAATGCGTGAAGCAGAAGATCCCCACCGTGGCCATCACCGGCCGCGACAACGGCAGCAGGACGCGCCAGTACGTGCCCAGCGCGCTGCACCCGTCTATCTGCGCCGCGTCGTCGAGATCGAACGGCAGCGTCATGTAGTACTGGCGGAACAGGAACACGGCAAACGCGTTGACCGAGAACCACGCCGGCGCAAACAGCGGCAGCAGCGTATCGATCCAGTGCAGCTCGCGAAAAAGCAGGTAGACGGGGATCATGGTCACCACGGACGGCAGCATCATGGACGACAGCAGGACGAGGAACAGGACGTTGTTCCCCGGAAACCGGAACCGGGCGAAACCGTACGCCACCAGCGAGCACGACAGGATCGTCCCCGCGGTGCCGAGGAAGGTGATGGCCAGCGTGTTGGCCAGGCAGACCCAGAAACGCATTTTTTCGAGCGCTTCCCGGTAATTTCCCCATTCCGGCGCCACCCGGCGCCGCACCGAAGCGAACGGCGCCCACCGGGCCTCGGCCGTCTCGTCTTCGCCCGTCAGCGGGCGTATCCGCCACGCTTCGATCTCGGCCTCGAAGGCCCCCTCCGGCACATAGACCGTCGTAAAGCGGCGCCGCGACGCCAGGCTCTTGATGCCCACTTCGACGGCTTCCCCGCCGTCCCCGGGCGCCACGCGCGCGCCAAGCACCATGACGTCCACCGTCTCCTTGCCATTGGTCCAGGCGTCGCGCCACGGCAGCCATTCGATGCCGCGCGACAAGCCGATTCCGCTTTGTTTGAGCGACGTGGAAACCATCCAGGCCAGGGGAAGCAGCATGACCGCCGTGGCCGCAATCAGGATGGCGTGCGCAGCCAGCGGCGCCAACAGACGCCGCAGCGCCCGCCCGGGTTTTGTGACGCGCCCCGTCACCGGCGTTGGGCCTCGTAAAAAACCCACAACGACGAACTCCGCACCACGAGAAGCGTCAGCGACAGGATGATCACGAACAGGAACCAGGCCAGCGCCGAGGCATAGCCCATCCGGAAGAATTCGAACGCGTTCCGGTAGGTGTTGAGAACGTAGAAGCAGGTGCTGTTGTTGGGGCCGCCTGCCGTCATGATGAGTCCCTGCGTGAAAACCTGAAACGACCCGATGACGCCCATCACGAGGTTGAAGAAGATGGTGGGCGATAACAGCGGGATGGTGATGCGCCAGAACCGCGTCCAGCGCCCCGCGCCGTCGATTTCCGCCGCCTCGTAATAGGTCTTGGGGATGGCCTGGAGCCCCGCCAGATTGACGATCATCGAACCGCCCAGCGTCCAGCAACTCATGAGAATCAGGGAATTGAGCGCGCCGCGCTCGCTCGAGATCCAGCCCGGCAACAGGCTGTCCGCATCGGCTTTTCCGAACACCGCCTGGAGCGGCCACGCCAGCAGGTGGGCACACGCGCTGTCCTGCCCGAGAAAATCAAAGATCTTGGCCAGCCCGATGTTGATCAGGCCCTGGCTCGGACTGAACAGCCACAACCACAACAGGGAAATGGCGACGCCGCCCAGCACCATCGGCAGATAGAACGCGGTGCGGTAGAGCGCGATACCGCGCACGTGGCGGTTCAGCAGCAGCGCCAGCGCCAGGCCACCGGAGAGTTGGAGCGGAATGCTGATGAGCGAATACCTGAGCGTGACCGACAGCGATTTCCAGAACAGCGGGTCCCCGGTAAACATCCGCGCGTAGTTCGCCAAACCCACCCATTCGAGCGTGCCGTGCACAGCCGAAGGGTCATAGCGGCAGAAACTGAGAATGGCCGACGCGGCCATCGGCCCCAGCGTGAACAGCGTGAACCCCGCAACCCAGGGCGCGATGAACAGATAGCCGGACGCGGCTTCCCGAACGCGCTTCTTGCTCACACGCCTGTATGCACTGCGTTCACGCACCGTTGTGTCTGCCTTCTCCCCTGACTGGCGGCACCATGCGAAGCCCGCCCATTATAGGAATGGACCGGCGGCCCGGCAACTTGAGCGCGGTCTCCATGCGGGATCCGCTTGACTCCGCCGCCAGTCACCGCCATCATGAAGCCGGACAGTCCGAACCGGCAAGTTCAGGATGGGGTGCGGGGTTTTCGCCCCGCGGCATCGTGCCCAGGTACGCGGGCAGGGAAAGGAGCGAGGGTCATGTCCACAATACGCATCCGTCTTCTGTGCGTCATCTGCGTCATGGTCGCGTCGGCAGCGTGGGCGGCCGGGGCCGTCCCGGAAGCGCTCCGCTACTGGAAACCCGTCGCCGACCACCCCTACCTCCAGGAGATTGGCGCCAGGATTCCGGCCGAGCAGCCCGTCACGGCCCTCGCGGCCCTGGGCGAAACGGTCTATGCCGTCACCGGCGGAACCGCGTACGTGGTGCGTGACGGCGCCCTCGAAAGGGCCGCGGGCGCGCCTGAGGGCATACACAGATTGCGCGCGCTGGACGGCGCCCTGTGGGCCGCCTCGGAGACGGGGGCGTACCGGTTCGCCGGCGACGCCTGGCAGCGCGTCGACGAGCGCCCGTTCGTCGACTTCTGCCTCCACCTGGGCGCCGTCCACGGGGCCACCCGCGACGAGATCTTCCGCTTTCAAGACGGTTCCTTCGTGAGCGTTACCCCGGAAGGCGGCTACCTCTCCAGCGATTCGACCGTGGTGATGGAGGATTTTTCGCAGGTGCTGGCAGACCCGGTGCGGATCGGGCCGATCGATCGCATCGCGTCGTACAGCGGCACCCTGTATATCCTTCGTCCGGGCGCGCTCGCGCTGATTGATGTCGACACCTTCGTTCCCGAGCCCATCGACTGGGGGACGCTGCCCTCCCGGGTCACGCGGGACATGCTCGTCCAGGGCAGCCGGCTCTACGTTACGACGGAGCGCGGCCTCGCCGTTGTGCGCGGCATGGCGCTGACTGTTCTGACCGGTGCGGACGGATTGCCCTATGAAGACACCACCTGTCTGGCCGAAGGCTTCGACAGCGACCTCTGGATCGGCACGACGCGCGGCGCTATCCGCAGAACCGGCAGCGAATTCCACTATTTTGGCGCAGACCATTGGCTTCCCGGCGACTACGTGCGCGACATCGCCGTCGCCGGACACGCCGCCTACATCGCCACGGACAAAGGGCTGGGGATCATCCGCTACGAACCGTATACCCTCGCCAAGAAAGCCGCGTTTTTTGAGCGCGCTCTCGAGGAATGGGGGCACAAGCGCCTGGGCTTCGTCCATTCCCTCTACTGGAGCGGCGACCAGGACGGCTGGCTCCGCGAGATCAGCGACAACGACGGTGGACACACCACCCATTACCTCGCCGCCATGTCGTTCAAGTACGCGGCCACGGGCGACGAGCAGGCCCGCAAGGAGGCCCTCGACGCCTTCGAAGCCATGATCTGGCTCGACGACATCACCCCCAAACCCGGCTTCATCGCGCGCGCCATATGGTCCGTGCAGGCCGACAAAGGCAAACGCTCGGAACGGGGTTCCGGCGGCCTCCCCGCGAAATGGTACCCCACCGACGACGGGCTCTGGCAGTGGAAAGGGGACACCTCCAGCGATGAAGTCAACGGGCACATCTACTCGGTGGCCCTGTTTCACGACCTCGTCGCGCAGGGCCCCGAGAAGGAGCGCGCCCGCGAGCACATCGCGCGCATCGCCTCGCACATCCTCGAGAACGGCTGGGTATTGCGCGATATGGACGGCAAACCCACCCGCTGGGGACGCTGGGATCCCGAATACCTGTTGACCCCGTACGGTTTTGAAGCGCGCGGGCTGAACGGCATGGAAGCCCAAACCTACATGATCACCGCCCACGCGCTGACCGGCGACGCCAAGTTTGCCGAGGGCCTCGAGCAACTGCTCCAATGGCGCTACCACAAGTATACGGTTCGCCAGAAGCTCACCTTCCCGCCGGATGTGGTGGTGCCCTGGGACGACGAGCTCGCATTCCGCTGCTACCATCCCCTGCTCACGTATGCCCAGGACCCCGCGCTGCGCTCGATCTACCTGCGCAGCCTCGAGCGGAGTTGGGAAGTGATGCGCATGCAGCACGTGCCGTTCTTCAATTACATCTACGGCGCGCTTTCGGGCAACGATTGCGAGGAAGAGCAGGCCGCGCAGCACCTGCGTGAATGGTCGCTCGACACGATCAACCACAGCTACACGAACTCTCACCGGAGCGATCTCCATCCCCAACCCGGCTACGTCGCGTATTGCGGCGGCACGCGGGCCATCTCTCCCCGTGAAACGGAGGCCAAAGGAGGCAGCCGTAACGCGCTGGGATACGACGGACGCGGCGGCGGCAGAAGCGTCACCCCGCCGCTCGGCTGGCTCGAGGATTACTGGATGGGCCGGTATTACGGGTTTATCGCGGCTCCCACCGTTGCCGACCCGGCCCTGATTACCGTGGACTCCGGTCCGCTCCGCCAGCTGGGCGCCGCGCCGTATGACGGGCCGCCCCGTCCGGCGGGGCTCATCCCCGGCAGACCCTAGGCGCGTATCCGCACCCGCGGTCCGGCGGCGCCGTGGCCCCGGCAAAGCGTAAACGCCCCCGGCGGACGGCGAACGATGCCGGCGGGACGGCTCCGGCGCGTCGGCCGGGCCGGATCGACTTGATCTGACGCCGGTACCGTGCTAAAGTTGAGGCCCAGACGGGCCCCGAATCTTCAGAGGGAACCGGTGTATTACGACGTCCTGATTCGGCCCGCCGGCCATCGAGAGATGGGGTTGGATCCAGCCTTCGAACGCCCGTTGTGATGAGGGAATGCCAGATGTAGCGGCATTATCTACCGGCGCAGCTCAGGCCAAAGGGGCGGACTCTACGGAAATTGCAGTACACAGGGCGACGTGTGCGTTGTGCTGAACCCGCCGTGCCGCTGAGAACGGTATCGAGGGGAACAGGAGGTTCGGAGTGGGACACATTAAGGAGGGGGAGGTCGCCGTCGACGAGTCGGAGATTCTGGACCTCGTTGGCCGTCACAATCCCGATTGCGGCGGATTGATGGCCATCCTCGAGGAGATTCAGGCGGCGTATGGCTATCTTCCCGAGGCGGCCCTGCGCCTGGTCGCGAACGCCACGAACCGATCGCTGGTCGACGTCTATGGCGTGGCCACGTTCTACCGCTCGTTCAGTCTTCATCCCCGCGGCCGGCATCACGTGTGCGCGTGCCTGGGAACGGCCTGCCATGTGCGCAATGCCCCCTCGATTGTGGAAGAACTCGAGCGCCAGCTCGGCATCAGGGCGGGCGAAACCACCTCCGACCGCGAATTCACCCTCGAAACCGTGAACTGCCTCGGCGCCTGCGCCCTGGGCCCCATCGTCGTCGTAGACGGCAAATACTATTCCAAAGTCGACGTGGCCGCCGTCAAACGAATCCTGGACGACGCCCGCACTACGCCGGAACAAGTGGATTTGTCGAGCGCGCCCGCCTCGGCCTGACCGGACGCCCACGCGCCGATACCCGTGAGGAATTGCCTGCTCATGCGACTGAGTTCTCTCGATGCCTTCCACAGATTCCAATCGAGTCTCTCCGATGCTCACGATACCAAGGGCGCAACCATCGTCATCCCGGCGGGAACCTGCGGCCGGGCAAGCGGCGCCGACGCCCTGATCCGCGCGGTGCGCGAGGAAGTCCTGCGAAACGGATTCGCGGACCAGGTGCGCGTGCGCGTCACGGGATGCCACGGGTTCTGCGAGATGGAGCCCTCGCTGCTCATCGAACCGGCGGGCACGTTCTATCCGAAAGTGGACGTGGCCGACGCGGAACGAATCGTGAAAGCGACGGCCCGCGGCGAGATTGTGGAAGAGTTCGTGTGGCTCGATCCGGTGAGTGGGAAACCGGTGCCCCGCCAGAACGATGTGCCCTTCTTCAGCAAACAGCTTCGTACGATTCTCTCCCGGAATGAACTGGTCGATCCGCTGCACGTGGAAACCTACATCGCCCACGGCGGCTACGCGGCCCTCGTTAAGGCGCTCGAAATGGGCGACCCGAACTGGGTGCTGCAGGAAATCAAGGCCTCGGGCCTGCGCGGGCGCGGCGGCGCGGGATTTCCGACCGGGCTGAAATGGGAACTGCTGGCGAAACAGCCCAACGACCGCGGCAAATACCTCGTCTGCAACGCCGACGAGGGCGACCCGGGCGCGTACATGGACCGCAGCGTGCTCGAGGGCAACCCCCACAGCATTCTGGAGGGCATGATGCTCGGCGCATTCGCCACCGGCGCCACCGAAGGCATCATGTACATCCGCAACGAGTACCCCCTGGCCATCAAACACGTGTTGTCCGCGCTGGAGCAGGCGCGCGAACTCGGCCTTCTCGGCCAGGACATCCTGGGCACGGGGCGCGCGTTCGACATTCAGGTGATCCAGGGCGCCGGCGCGTTCGTGTGCGGCGAGGAAACGGCGCTGATTCATTCCATCGAAGGCAAGATGGGCGAGCCCCGGCAACGCCCCCCCTTCCCCATCCAGAGCGGCATCAACGGCCGGCCCACCGCCATCAACAACGTCGAAACCTGGGCCAACATCCCGGTAATCATCGCCGGCGGCGCCAAGGCGTTCGCCCAAACGGGCACCCCCGGCAACTCCGGCACGAAGATCTTCAGCCTGGTGGGCAAGATCAAGAACACCGGCCTCGTCGAAGTCCCCATGGGCACGACCATCAACACGATCGTGTACGAGATCGGCGGCGGCCCGGCAGCGAAGGCCCGGATCAAGGCCGTGCAGACCGGCGGCCCGTCCGGAGGCTCCATTCCCGCGCACATGTTCGACCTGCCCATCGATTACGACAGCCTCGCCAAGGCGGGTTCCATCATGGGTTCCGGCGGCATGATCGTCATGGACGAAAACACCTGCATGGTGGACATCGCCAAGTACTTCATGGGCTTCCTGAAAAGCGAATCCTGCGGCAAGTGTTTCACCTGCCGCAAGGGCACCCAGCGGATGTATGAACTCCTCGACGACATCTCCTCGGGACGCGGCACGCTCGCGCACATCAACCTGCTCGAAGAACTGGCGTTGACGGTCAGAGACACCACCATGTGCGGGCTGGGCCAGACCGCCGCGAATCCGGTTCTGAGCATGCTCCGCCACTTCCGCGAGGAATGCCGGCGCCACGTGACGGAAAAACGCTGCGACGCGTTCGTCTGCGGCGAACTCGTGGGCGCCGCGTGCCAGATGGCCTGTCCGCTCGAGACGCCCCCCTGGCGCTATGTCGCGCTGATCGAGAAGGGCCGGTACGAGGAAGCCTACCAGGTCATCCGGGACGCCAACCCCTTCCCGGCCGTGTCGGCGCGCGTCTGCGACCGGAAGTGCGAACGCCGCTGCAAACTCGGAACCACCGGCGGCGAGCCCGTAGCCATTCGCGCCCTGAAGCGCTTCGTCACCGATCGAATCGACACGTCGGCCTACAGGCCGGTATCCCGCCCGCTGGGCGAAGATCAGGCGGCGAACGTGGCGGTTGTGGGAGCCGGCCCCGCGGGCTTGTCCGCGGCGCACTATCTTTCGCTCCTCGGCCACAACGTGACGGTTTTCGAAGCGGAGAAGACTCCCGGCGGCATGCTGACAAGCTGCATTCCCGCCTACCGGCTGCCCCGCGACATCGTGCACCAGGAGATCGAGACGCTCACCGGCGACTCCGTCACGCTGAAATGCGGCGTCACCCTGGGACGCGACATGACCATCGACAGCCTCTTCGAGGAGGGGTTCCAGGCCGTGTTCCTGGCCATGGGCGCCGACAAGAGCTGGCATCTGGGGCTCGAGGGAGAGCATCTCGACGGCATCCATTCCTCGATGGCGTTCCTCAAAGCCTTTAACCTGAACGGTGAAGAACTGGCCCACGGCCGCGTGGCCATCATCGGCGGCGGCAACTCGGCCGTAGACGCGGCGCGCGTGGCGATCCGCCAGAAGGGCGTCGAGAGCGTGACCCTGCTGTACCGGCGCACCTGTGGCGAAATGCCCGCTTACGCCGAGGAAGTCGACGCGGCCATTGAAGAGGGCATCCGGCTCGAAACCCTGGTCTCCCCCGTCCGAATTCGCTACATCGACACGGCCATGAAGGAAGGCGTGCAGGTCGAAACCCTGGTGCACCCGGTGAAGATCTACGCCCAGGACGGCCAGCTCTCCGGCATCGACTGCGTCCGCAACACCCTGGGCGACATCGACGCCAGCGGCCGCGGCCGTCCGGTCCCCCTGCCCGGCACCGAGTTCCACCTGCCACTGGATACCCTGATCGTGGCCATCGGCGAGCGGCCCGACAGCGAATGCCTCGCCGGCATGGGCATCAATATCGAAAAGGACGGCCGGGTCGCGGTGGACCCCGATACGCTGTGCACCTCGCGTCCCGGCGTGTTTGCCGGAGGCGATCTGGCCACGGGACCCAATACGGTGGTGGACGCCATCGCGGCCGGCAGAAAGGCGGCGGGCATTATCGACCGCTACCTGCGCGGCGCGGACGACCTCCGCGAGCCCGTGCACAGCAACCTGCCGCGAGGCTTTCTGGAGCCGTCGGCCGTCGAGGCCGGCCCCACCGAAACCGCGGAGCGGATCGAACCGCCCACGATCCCGCTCGACGCGCGAAAAGACTGTTTTGCCGAGGTGGAGATGGCGTATGACGAGGCCACGGCGCGCTGCGAAGCCCACAGATGCCTCCGCTGCGATCTCCGGTTCACGCGTATAAAAGACGATGTTTCATCAGCTGCCTGCGCGGGCGCGGAAAGAGAACGTGTATGATCCGGTTAACCATCAACGGTCTGGAAGTCTCGGTTGAAGACGGCATGACGGTGCTGGAAGCCGCCGAGTTTCTTGGATTTCCCATTCCGACCCTGTGCCACATGGACGGCCTGTCGCCGTACGGAGCCTGCCGCCTGTGCGTGGTCGAAATTGGCGAGGGGCCTCGGGCCAAACTGGTGAGTTCCTGCAGTTATCCGGCGGAAGAGGGCCTCATCGTACGCACGGCATCGACGCGGGTGCTCCGCGCGCGCCGGATGATCATCGAGCTGCTGCTCGCGTCCTGCCCGCAATCCAAAATCATCCAGGACCTCGCCGCCTCGCTCGGCGTCACCCGGCAACGCTTCCGCCAGGAACACGAAGACTGCATTCTGTGCGGGCTGTGCGTGCGCATGTGCGAAGAACAGATGATGGCGAAAGCCATCGGGTTTCGCCATCGCGGCGACCAGCGCAGCATCGGAACGCCGTTTGACATCAAGTCCGACGAATGCCGGACCTGCGGCGCGTGCATGTATGTCTGTCCCGCATGCCAGCTCCGCTGCACCTATACCGAACCCGATAAAGCCGTGTGCGGCGGATGCGAAAACCTCGCACCGCCCTGCGTGGATAAAGAACCTTTCGACGATATGATGTGTTATATGAACCCCTGCGTGGCCTGCGAGCTGCAACAGGATTGATCGACGGAAAGGATACGACGATGGCGAATACCTTCTCGAAAGTGAATGCGTCGGCAGCCACCCTAACCAAGAACCGCACGGTCGGGTCCGTGGTCCCGTCGTCCGGGCTCTGCGTGACCTGCGTGGACGGCTGCATCGGCATGTGCGAGGTCGGCAAATCCGCCTACCGCGGCCATGAAGTCCTCTATCCCCAGCCGTTCGGCGTCATCACCACCGCGGCGGAAAAGATGTATCCCGTCGACTATTCCCATTTCAACATCATGGGCACGGCGGTCGGCGCGCACGGAATCGAAGCCGACAGCGACAAGGCCGTCTTCCCGGCCGTGAACCTCGAGGTCCGGTTCGGGCACGACAAGGGAATCAAATACCGCTATCCCTGGCACATCCCCGGCATTGGCTCGACCGACGTGGCCAAAAACAACTGGGAAGGCCTGGCCATCGGCTCCGCCCTCGCCGGAACCGGGCTGACCATCGGCGAGAATGTCGTCGGCATGGACGACGGGGCGGTGATCAAGAACGGCCGTGTCGTCGACACCGTCGACCTCAAACGCCGCGTGAAACTCTACCAGGAACACCAGATCGACGGCTATGGCGCCATCATCGTCCAAGCAAACGTCGAGGACAGCCGTCTCGGCGCGCTCGAATACGCGATCGAGAAACTCAATGTGCAGTGCGTTGAGCTCAAATGGGGCCAGGGCGCGAAGGACATCGGCGGCGAGGTCAAAATCGACAATCTCAAGAAGGCCCAGCTGCTCCACGAGCGCGGCTACATCGTGTTGCCCGATCCCACCGACCCCGACGTGATCAAAGCCTTTGAACACGGCGCGTTCAAGGCCTTCGAACGCCATTCGCGCGTCGGAATGGTCGATGAAGAGGCCTTCGCCCGGCGCATCGCGGAGTTGCGGAACGCGGGGGCGCGCTACGTCTTCCTCAAGACGGGCGCCTACCGCCCGGCCGACCTCGCCCGCGCGATCCTGTTTGCCTCCCGGTACAAGCTCGACCTGCTCACCGTCGACGGCGCCGGCGGCGGCACCGGCATGAGCCCCTGGCACATGATGAACGAATGGGGCATGCCCCCCGTATACCTCCACTCCCTCTTGTACCAGTTCGCCCAACGCCTTTCGAACCGCGGCGACTATCTCCCGGCCCTCGCGGTGGCCGGCGGATTCTCCTTCGAAGATCACATCTTCAAGGGTCTGGCCATGGGCGCGCCCTTCGTGAAACTCGTCGGCATGGCCCGCGCCCCCGTCGCCGCCGCCATGGTCGGCAAGACCATCGGACGCACCATCGACACCAACAAGGTCCCCGTCTACATCTCCCGGTTCGGAAATTCCAAGGACGAGATTTTCGTGACCGCCGTCGAACTCCGCAGAAAACTGCGCGACGCCAGCTTCGACCAGATCCCCACCGGAGCGCTGGGCCTCTACACCTACTACGAGCGCCTCGGCCAGGGGTTGCGTCAGCTGATGGCGGGAAGCCGGAAATTCTCCCTCGAACACATGTCCCGCAATGACATCGCCTCGCTGACCCCGGAGGCCGCGGAAGTGTCCGGCATCCGCTATATCATGGACGTTGACCGCGAAGAGGTGGACAGCATCCTCGGCTGAGTACCGTCCGCCCCATCCCGAGTGAGATCGAGCCGTCGCCGGCACCCGGCGCGTAAGCGGTGACGTGTGCCTTCGTGCTCCGGCCGCATTCGGGCGCGTGGCCGCGTTCCGGAGCGTAACGTGGCTCAGGTCTCGGGTTCGACGGTCTCGGCGGGCTGGTCCTGTTTCGTCTTCCATTTGAGCCAGCCCCGGCGGAAATCGTCGTACGACGTGCCGTCCCAGTGAAGCACCTGGCCGGCCTCTTTCAGGGCCGCCAGGTATCGCGGCAGGTCAATGTCCTGAACCGCCGCATCTTCTTCGATGGCACGAACGGCGGCAATGCCCGCCGATTCGCCCAGGATCATGTACGTCGGTTCCATCCGCATCGACGACAGAGCCACGTGCGAGGTCGACAGGCACACCGGCACGAGCAGGTTGCGGCAGTCCTCGCGTTTGGGCGTCAGGGACCGGTACGCAATGGGATACGGCCCCGGGGACACCAGCTCGTTGGTTTCCCCTTCGGTCGCCACCTTGCCGTCGACCACCACGAGCCGGCAGGGATAGATGTCCACGAAATAGAACCCCAGACCGACCGGATCGTCGATGCGGGTTTCGTACGCGAGATCATGCTGGGTCATCACATACGCGCCCAGCATGCGGCGCGCCAGCCGGATGTAGAGCTGGGGCGGGAAATCCTCGCTGTCGGGATATTCCCCCGGCTTAAGCGTCTGCGTCGAGCCCGTCAGCGCATGCATGATCCTCACGTGCTCACTCCATTCGCGCCAGATGGCCGACCGCTCCCGCCAATCCGCCTCCGCGTACCCCGACTGCCGACCGGGGATGCCCCCCGAGATCACGCTTTGCCGGTTGTAGTTGCCGTTGGGCCATCCCACAAACGCCCGGTTCGTTTCCAGCGCCCTCCGCACAAGCGCATAGCGCGCGGCGTATTCCTCCGACGGCGCCGGCACGGGACGCCCCTCGCCCGGGCCGACAAACTGCAACCGGAAGTTGTAGGCCATGGTATGGCGTGACGCGCTGCCGGCAGGGCCAACCGGTTCAGGATCAATCATCGGCAACAGCCCGCTGGACGGATCCCCCGGCCGCACATACGGGTCCAGGTCAAAAGACCGGAGGTTGCGCACCCCCGCGAGCGATTCGTTGTAGGCCGCCGCCGATTCGCGGCCCACGCACCAGGGAACCCCCGCCCCGGCCATCAGATCGCCCTCATAACTCGCGTCAATAAACACCCGCGCGCGGATTCGCGCGGCCGCGGGCCCGGTAGCCTCCGCCGCGGGACAGCCGTCGATCCCCGGCGGGGCATAATCCAGCGTGATCGAAACGAGCCGGCCCCCCGCCGTCTCCACCGAGCCGAGCCGGTGCTCGTACAGAACCTGGAGACCGTGTGTGTCGGCCAACCTTCGAAACAGATCGCGAAACGCCTGCTGGCGCTCGTGAGGAGACTCCCCGCCAATCCGGTCGTCCTCCTCGAGCATCATCTTGGTGAGCCCGCCGATGTCACGCGGATACTTGCAGTCAATGCTGACGCGCAGTCCGCCCCCTACCATACCGCCGAGCCAGCGGGAAGGCTCGGCAATCACCACGGACCTGCCCGCCCTAGCCGCCGCAACGCCTGCCATGACGCCCGACGCGGTCCCTCCATAGACACACACATCCGCCTCGTAACGCGCCGGTTCCGAAGCCGCCGGCAACGCCACGGCCAGAAACAGAACACAACCCGCCAGAGCGGCACAACACCTCTTCGTCATCGTCCTTCACGATCCTCTTCAGTCCCACATGCTGCGTTGCCTGCCCATTGCAACAAAGACCGCCACGCGCTCCCGGCGCGCGTGGCGGCATGCAAAACACAACGTGTTGCCCGGCGTTCTAGGCCTTGCCCAGCTCTTTCCGGTGCGCCCAGACTTTCTCAAAGGCCGCCACGTACTGTTCCACCAGTTCCGGCTGATCCGAGGTCCAGTACGGCAGGTGAATGGCGGTCCGGTTGACCTGGTCGCAGCCCGGCACCGAGCCTTCCTCCGGCAGCACCGGCATGTGGCGCCACCACTTGGCCTCCTGGAAGACCGGGTAGGTGTGCAGGAGCGTCCACGTGCATTCACTGACGCTCACGCCTTCGGCCTGCAGCGCCTTCACCGCAGCCGAGCGCGACATCCCCGCCTTCTTCTCGTCAATGAACATGGGGTTGTTCGCGTAATACACCCGGTCAATGTCAGGGCGCGCATACTGCTCGGTAAGCCCGGGCAATTCCAGCAGGCGGTCATTCAGGCGACGGATCTGGGCATTCCCGGCCGCGTTCCGCTCATCGAGCCCCTTGAGCTGGATGCGGGCGAGGATGGCCGAAACCGGATGCATCCGCAGCTTCGACCCGAACGCCGTGCCCTGATACTTGCGGTACGGGCTGTCTTCCGGGAACGTCCGCGGCAAATCGTAGTTGCCGTACGCGGTCGCCCGTTCGTAATCCCCCTGTTCCTTGTAATTGGCAATTCCGCCCTCGATCGACGGCAACGGCTTCGACATCTGCAGGCTGAAACCCGCCATGCGGCCCCAATTCCCCGTCAGCGTGCCTTTGACCCGCGCGCCGTGGGCATGACTGGCGTCTTCCACCACCACCAGCCCGTGCTCTTCGGCAAACGCGCAGATCTCGTCCATTTCGCACGGAAGACCATACCAGTGGACCGGCATGACCGCCTTCGTCTTGCTCGTCAGCCGTTTCTTGCAGTCCTCGACCGACAGATTCATCGTCCGCGGATCCACATCCACGAACACCGGCGCCAGGTCGAAGAAGCGCATCGGCACCACCGGAAACCACGTGCTGTAATCGGGCACCAGCACCTCACTTCCGGGCGGAAGATCCAGCGCAAACAACATCGAGGTCAACGCGCTTGTTCCGTTACAGTGCGCCTTCACATACGGGCATTCATGGTAGGCTTTCCAGGCTTCCTCAAACTCGGCCACGGGCCCGTAGCCGGGAGCCTTCAACAACTCCGACACCAGCCCGATCTCCTCGTCGCCGTACAAGGGCCACTTCGTCGCGTCCGCCACCTCCGCCGTGACCGCCTTCGGTCCCCCGTTCAGCGCCAGCGCCACTTTCTTGCCCCGCGCCGCCAGGACGGACCGTTCCTTACCCGCCCCCGCGAGATACAGCCCGACGCCCAACGCGCCTGCCGTCTTCACAAACGCCCGGCGCGTCGTCCGGGAACCGCTCGGTGTCGCATCCATCTCTCGTACCTCCCATAATATCCGGTTCATCACCCAGTCTGGGTAACATCATGGCCCAATCCTTGCAGAGAATCAATAGACGCAGCCTCAGCTGTCTAGCGCCTGATCAGCGACCAGCGTCTTCAGCCGACGGTTTTCTTCCACAAGCTGTTTCAGCCGGCGCACGTCCGACACCTCCATGCCGCCGTACTTCGTCCGCCACCGGTATACCGACTGCTCCGACACCCCATACTCACGGAAGACCCCGGCGACCGACTTCCCTCCGTTTACCTCCTGCAAGATTCGCACGATCTGTTCTTCGGTGTACCGATTTCCCTTCATCTGAGAGTCCTCCTCGGCTCCATAGCCTACGATTTCTCTCACTCCAACTGGTACCGTTTTCGGGGAACAGGCCACCCGGTCAGTGTGGAGAGCGATCGGATGCCGAAGCTCGAAGCTGTCCTGTTCAAGAACGACCGCCTGATCCGCCTGAACAAAATCCGCCAGCGGGAACTGGTGGAGGCCACCACGCTCTGGATGTACAACCTCGTGGCGCGGGAATTCCCGGCTCTGCCGGACCCGAATCCTTAATTTGGTTGCGAACCCCCTTTTCCAAAAACCCCGGTGGTTGCGCAACCGGTTGCTGGCATTCAGTAGTTTTGGGCAGTTTTGGGAGGGGGTGGCAAAGAAAAACCCCGGAAAACGCCTTATTTTCCGGGGTTTTGAGTGCATGGTGCCGAGAGGGGGACTCGAACCCCCAAGCCCTTTCGGGCACATGGTCCTTAGCCATGCGTGTCTGCCAGTTCCACCATCTCGGCGAGCAGGGGAGATTATACCGTTTGCGCGGCCGGCCATGCAAGCCGACCGACCAGCCAGAAGCCGGCTGTCCGAGGTCTTCATGCCCGGCCCTCTGGAGCAGCCGCTCTCACTCGCTCGGCTGCGGCTGGGGCGCTTATCCGCCTGACGAGGGGTGGGGGACGGGCGCTCCGAAACCGCCGGCGGAGGAGTGGAAGAATCCCATTGTGCTGAAGGACGGTGTTGGCAGTATCAGCGGTTTGGGGTTGTGAAGGGCGCCCTCGTCGGAGACGAGTGCCCGGGCTATTAGGAAACCCTCCTTCTGGTACGCGTAGAGCTGGACCCCGAGGTCTGCTTTGACGTCCCCGGGTTGACCACAGAGGTAGACTATCTTCGTGATGCCGTGTTTCCGCAGAAGGTTCGGGCCGGGCATGGACCCATCTTCGATGTAATAGCGGTTGTCGAATTCGCCCGGTTTACCTTGGCGGGCGCCCAGGCGTCCGGCGTCGCACAACCACGCCACCGGCCCGGCGGTAGGATAGGCGGTGCGCTTCTCTTCGAGCCACGAGGCGTAGCGCAACAGGGCCGCGAGAATCTGTTCGGCGCTGAGCAGGCCTTTGGGGTGGGGCCAGTTGTTGAAGGTACAGACCAGATCGCAGCCTGAGACAGCGAGTGCGGCCCCCAGAGCGGCCGTCTTGGGTCCGGGCAGGTCGACCACCAGCATGGTGTCGGAACGTATCCATTCCGGGGCGCGAAAGGCCCGCACGGGCCACGGATCGGCTTCGCATGGGCCGGCGACAATATGTTTGAGATAGTCGATAGACACGAAGAGCGTGAGGCAGTGAAAGGGCTGCCAGGGACCGTGCGCGTGAGGCCCCCACACGCGGGACAGAGCGCGGCCATCGAGGAACTGTTTCCAATCGGCGGTTCCCCGGGCATCCGGTATGTCAGAACGCCCGAAGGGAACATGGGCCCGCAACCGCAGGAAAGGGAACCGGAATCGGCCAATGCATTCAAGGATTTTCGACAGCGGTGACCACATAGCAAGCCTCGTTGGTAGTGAATCCGAGTTCATCGGCGCGCGAGTAATATCCGGCAAACGCCCCATCGACAAGGTATACGCCCAGGGCCGGGAACAGCCCGCGGGTGCCGTCCGGAATCGGCAGCGGCACAAAGGCGTGTTGCACCACGTACGCCTCCGGGGTCTTGGCGGCTTCGGCGAGGGTTTTTTCCCAGAGAGGCGGCGGGCAGGTGCGCCCAATGACAACGGCGTCGCCCATGCGGCCGAAGATCTTCTTCAAGACCCATTGTTCACGGTTGGACAGATAGATGGACGCCCGGTCTGTTCGGAATAACTCCGTATGGGGGGTATACTGATTGAGCAGCGCGGTGTCCGCTTCATCGAGCAGGGGCTCGTCGCGCCACAACGCATAGAGTGCCTTGCTTTGCCGCACGAGGCGGGACAAGGGGTTGAGCACGGGGATTTTCGCCACCGCGCGACACCAGTCGCGGATATTGTCCAGGTACCCGTACCATTCTCCGGGGAAGAAGCGAAGAATCCAGTCGACGGGCTCGCCCAGCAGCCGCGGACGCCCAAAGCGGCCGCACGTGAGATGGCTTGGAGCGGCCAGGACCGTCTCGATGCCACGTTCCCGCAGCAGATCTGCCATGATGAGCATGTGCTGGAGGTCTTCGGCGTACCCGGTTGCGTATACGAGGCCTGCACGCTCTCCGGGAGGCAGGGCGTCCAGAAAACTCCGGGCGAAGTTTCCGGCCACACATGCCCCGTCCACGAGGTCCGCGAACAAATCTCTGCCCGCGATAGATTCGTTGAATCCTCCCGGCGCGTCTTCGTTGAATTCGGGGATCATCCAGCCGGAAGCCGTCAAGATGAGGTCGTACCGGACAATGCTGTGGGAGTGGGTTTTTTCAGCGCGAATGATCTCGAGCGCAGCCGGGGGGATGCCGAGCCGCGCGAGCCAGCGGGGCTCTTCGAGAACCCGGGCGGCAGCCTTCCCGAGTACAGCATGAATGCGTACGCAGCAGGCGACGGCTTCTTCGTGTTCTTGAGGTGTGATGATGAGGGCCTCGGGAAGAATGCGGAGCATTCCGCTCACATAGGCATCCCACTTATGGTAACGGAACCGGAGCTCGTCGATGAGCGCCGCGAATTGCCGGGGTTCGACTGCCAGGGTTTCGATGCGCACGTTCACCCTCCCGTGTAGAACCGGTCTAACATCCGATTGAGGAGCCACACGGCCGCCGCGAGCCCGATGTACATGCTCTGTTCGAGCGCGCGCATCATTCGGGATGGCGCCATCCTGCTTGCGCCGTAGATGATGAGTTCATGCCAGACAAGCATGAGCACGATAGTCCCCATACCGAGAATGCCATGCCGCCAGCCCCAGAAGTCACCGGCGACGCCTTCGAAGATGATGGTCGCGGTGGACACGACGTACAGGGCTGTGCTCCATGCCAGTGCCGTATCCCGTTCCTGGCGTATCTGCTGGCGAAAGCTGCCGGGTTCGCGCCATAGATACAGGGCCGTAGCCAGAACCAGCGTGCCCCAGCCCATCAGAAAGAAGCCCGCCGGAATCCACCAGCCCCCTTCAGCGTCGCTCAAGGGATCGGCCTCGCCCCACAGACTGCCGCCGAACACGATGCCTGTTGCAAGAGTAAACGCAGCGATGAATTGCGCTCCCGCCAGATTCTTGCGTTCATAGACATCGCTGCGCAGGCCGACGCCGAAGAACTGCGCGCTCAATTGTCCGAAGACCTTGGTAACGCCATAGGCCATCACGAGGTAGAAGGCGACATACACGCCCTGGATGCTGGGGTCGCCGTGAAACTGGATGACGCAGGCTGTCCACGCGATCGATGCCGCCACGGCAAGCCTCAAAAGGCCTATCCCAGGATTTCCTTGCGTATAGACGTTCGGCAGAGAGGATACGCGCGTGGTGTAAGCCCCTACCAGGCCAGCCACCCCCGACAGGATAAACGCGAAGACTTCATCGCCGCTCATTGGAGATGACCCCGGTTCGACATCGCCGCCCCCTCGCCGCTATTCCGCCCGTGCCTCACGAAATACCATGCCTTGTGCCTGGCTGTGCAACGCCTCCCCCGGGTGCACCGCCGAAGTATGCGAGAGGCGTCGCCGGGTAGTCAAGACGGTTTCGGCCGGAAGTTCCCTCAGGAATGCCGGCGTGTTTGTGTAACCGGTTGCTGTGTAGCCCTGTGCGAGTGCACGGCAGCGGTCGGAGGTAGATTTTTGGGGATCTTCGTTGCGGGTGGAAGCGGACCTTTCTGGTGGCCAGAATCGTGATTGAAGACACGCGAAACCCAATGGGACCTACAGGACGCATAAGACCTGTATCGGAAGCGGCCGCGTGCGCTACGCCCGGCCGAGGCAGTCGTCGATGACTTCCCAGAGCTCGCGAACGCCTTCCCGGGTCTCGGCGGAGTAGAAAACGACCAGGGCGTCGTCCTCGAGTTCGAGTTCCTGGCGGATCTGGTTGAGCGCGGGGAGGCGGTCGCGCGCGCGGAGCTTGTCGGCTTTGGTGGCGACGATGAGCGCGGGCACGCGGGCCTCGTCGAGCATGTCGAGCAGGGTACGGTCGGCGTCGTTGGGTTTGTGACGGGCATCGACCAGGTGCATCACGAGGCGCAGGGGGTCGCGCCCGGTGATGTACTCGGTAATCGAACGCTCCCACGCCAGGCGTTCCTTTTTCGAGACCTTGGCAAAGCCGTAACCCGGCAAGTCCACGAAGTGGACGGTCCCGTTGACGTCGAAGAAGTTGATCAGGCGGGTCTTTCCGGGTTTTTTGCTCGTCTTGGCCAGACCGCGCCGGTTCAGGAGGATATTGAGCAGGGTCGACTTGCCGACGTTGGAGCGCCCGACAAAGGCGATTTCCGGGCGATGCCCGGCGGGATACTGGTCGGGGCGCACGGCGCTGGTGATGAATTCCGCGTGACTGACCTTCATTTTTTCTTCCGCTGCCCGCCGAATGCGACCGCAAACGCTTCGTCGATGCGTTCGACCAGGACGAATTTCAGTTCCCGTTTGACCTCGGCGGGGATGTCGCGCAGGTCTTTTTCGTTCTCCCTGGGCATCACGACGGTTTTGATGCCCGCGCGGTGCGCCGCGAGCACTTTTTCCTTGACCCCGCCCACCGGGAGCACGCGCCCGCGGAGGGTGATCTCGCCGGTCATGGCCAGGGCGGGCTTCGGGGCCTTCTTCTTCAGGGCGGAGAGCAGCGATACGGCGATGGGAATGCCGGCCGAGGGGCCGTCTTTGGGGATGGCGCCTTCCGGCACGTGCACGTGCACGTCGTAGGTTTTTGCGAACGTGACCGGGACTCCGAGCTGGCTGGCATGAGCACGCAGGAAGGTGTAAGCCGCCTGGGCCGATTCGCGCATCACCTCGCCGAGTTGTCCGGTCAGGGCGAGTTCGCCTTTGCCCCGGGCGAGGCTCGTCTCGATATGCAGGATATCGCCGCCGACGGCGGTCCAGGCCAGCCCGACCGCCACGCCCACGCCGGGCATGGTGTCGGCGCGGTTGTCGAAGTAGTCGGGCGGGCCGAGCAGCTCGCCCACGCGTTTCTCGTTGATGATCATCTTGCGGTTGCAGCCTTTGTCGACGACCCGCACGGCCACCTTGCGGCACACGTTGGCTACCTGCCGTTCCAGTTCGCGCACACCGGCCTCGCGTGTGTAGCCCTGGATGATCTTCTGGATCCCTTTCGGGGCAAAGGCGAGAACCTCTTCGCTGAGCCCGCACTCCTCCATCTGTTTCGGCACGAGAAAATACTGCGCGATCCGCTCTTTCTCGAACGAGGTATAGCCCGACAGCCGCACCACCTCCATGCGGTCGTGCAACGGCGCCGGAATCTCGTATTCGTCGTTGGCGGTCGTGATGAAAAAGACCTCCTGCAAGTCCACGTCCACTTCGAGATAATGATCGCTGAAGGCGTGGTTCTGCTCGGGATCCAGCACTTCGAGCAGCGCGGACGACGGGTCTCCCCGGAAATCCATGCTCATTTTGTCGATTTCATCGAGCATGAAGACGGGGTTTCTGACTCCGCCGCGAACCAGTCCCTGGATAATGCGTCCCGGCAGGGCGCCCACGTAGGTGCGGCGATGCCCGCGGATCTCGGCTTCGTCGCGGATACCGCCCAGCGACACGCGCACGAATTTCCGTTTCATGGCGCGCGCGATCGATTTGCCCAGCGAGGTTTTACCCACGCCCGGAGGGCCCACCAGGCACAGGATCGGCCCCTTGGACTTCTTGTTCAGCTTGCGGACCGCCAGAAACTCGAGGATGCGTTCCTTGACCTTGACCAGGCCGTAGTGATCCTCATCGAGCACCTTCCGGGCTTCTTCGAGATCGATGACGTCGCGGCTGTGCTTGCTCCACGGCACATCCACCAGCCACTCGAGATACGTGCGGATCACCCCGCTTTCGGGGCTCATCGACGGCATCCGCTCGAAGCGGTTGTACTCCCGCAAGGCCTTCTGGCGCACTTCTTTGGGCATATGCGCCTTGTCAATCTGCTTGCGGAGATCGGCGAACTCATCGGAGCCTTCGTCCCGCGTGCCGAGTTCCTGATGGATCGCCTTCAACTGCTCGTGGAGGTAGTATTCCCGCTGGCTGCGCTCCATCTGGTCGCGCACGCGGTCGCGCACCCGGCGCTCGATGTCCATCAGGTCGTTCTCGCGCATCAGGAGGCTCGAGATATGTTCCAGCCGCATGGCGGGGTCCAGTTCTTCCAGCAGCTCCTGGCGTTCCGCCGCGCTCAGGGGCAGGTAGGCGCAGATCAGGTCGGCCAGGGCCGCGGGGTGCGGGATGCCCTGCAGCGAACCCACGACCTCCGGCGAGACGCGCTGGCTGGCATGCGCGTAGTCTTCGAACTGGCGCAGGGTCATGCGCATGCGCGCCATGGTCTCTTCATCCGCTTCCACCTCGTCGACTTCGACCCGTTCGACTTCGACTTCCACGTAGCCGGCCTTGCGGGTAAGCGCCAGGACGCGCCCCCGGGCCATGCCCTCGATGACCACTTTCATGGTGGAATCGGGCATGCGCAGCGTCTGGAGAATATTTCCAGCGACGCCCACGGCGTGCAGGTCGGCGATGCCGGGCGATTCCACATCCGGATCCACCTGCGAGCACAAGAATAGCGGCCGGCCCGAAGACAGGCTCTCTTCGACCGCCGCCATGGACGCGGGCCGCCCGACAAGCAGCGGAAGCACCATCTGCGGAAACACCACGACGTCCTTGAGCGGCAACAGCGGCAGACGGTCCGTGTTCTCTCGTTTCTTGCGTGCCATGCGTCCTTCCTTCCCGGTCCTGCGACGAAACGCGCAGTCATGATTTCAGCGTAATGCCGGAGAAAATGTCAATGTGGCCGTCCGCCGGCAACAAACGGCGCGCATAAAGACCGGCCGGAGGGACAGGGCGTCCCTCCGGCCTCCAAAGGTGATCCTCTCGCGCGCAAACTGTGAAGACGCCTGGCGTCTGACGGGCGAACCTCAGGCCGACGCCGACGAGGTGCCCTTTTCGGGACGCCCCTCGGCCTCGTGCTCATAAACCAGCAGCGGCTCCTCTTTATTCAGAATGACCCCCGGCGTAATGATGCATTCGCGAACATCCTTCCGGGAAGGAATTTCGAACATCACATCGAGCATCGCCTGCTCGAGAATGCTCCGCAATCCGCGCGCGCCGGTGTCCTTTTCGATCGCATAATCCGCCACGGCGTCGAGCGTCTCTTCGCTGAAGCGGAGTTTCACGTTTTCCATCTCGAACAGCTTCTGGTACTGCCGCACAATCGCGTTCTTCGGCTCGACCAGGATGCGCCGCAAGTCGTCCTTGTTCAACTCGTGCAGGGTCGCAATCACGGGGATGCGGCCCGAAAACTCGGGGATCATGCCGAACTTGATCAGGTCTTCGGGCTCGACCAGTTCGAGCATTTCGCCCACGCTCCGTTCGCGCCGCGACTGCACGTTGGCATTGAAGCCCATCACGTTCTGGCGCGTCCGCCGCTCAATGATCTTTTCGAGCGTATTGAACGCCCCGCCGCAGATGAACAGGATGTTCGTGGTATCGACCTGAATGCATTCCTGTTGCGGGTGTTTGCGGCCGCCCTGGGGCGGAACATTGGCGATTGTGCCTTCCAGCAGCTTCAACAGCGCCTGCTGAACCCCTTCGCCGGAGACATCGCGCGTGATCGACGGGCTGTCGCCCTTGCGCGCGATCTTGTCGATCTCATCGATGTAGACAATGCCCGTTTCGGCGCGCGCCGGGTCGAAGTCCGCCGCCTGCAAGAGCTTCAGGATGACATTCTCCACATCATCCCCCACGTACCCCGCCTCGGTCAGCGTGGTGGCATCCACCACGGCAAACGGCACATCCAGCATCTTCGCAAGCGTCTGGGCCAGCAGGGTTTTCCCGCACCCCGACGGGCCGATCAGGAGCACATTCGACTTGTGAAGCTCGACCCCGTCAATCTCCCCGCCCGACAGGATCCGCTTGTAGTGATTGTGAACCGCGACCGAGAGAATCCGTTTCGCGCGTTCCTGGCCAATCGCGTATTGGTCGAGGTAACTGAAGATCTCGTCCGGACGAGGGACTTTCAGACCGCGCGAGACGCCCTTGCGGGCGCGGTCTTCGGCGACGATTTCGGAGCAGAGCTGAACGCATTCATCGCAGATATTGACTTCCGGCCCGGCAATGAGTTTGCCCACTTCGTCGTGGCGTTTGCCGCAAAAAGAGCAACTGGGGACATCACCTCGCGTGCGATGTGGAGCCATAAATACCTCCCTTGGAGATGAGACTGTCGACGATGGTTATAGCATTCCGGCGCGATTTTGTCAACAGTTTTCTCGCCCAAGGTGTTCGATAATCCGCTTCGTCACCTCTATTTTGCAGAAAAACCGTCATTTCTGCAAGTTTTTCCCCGGCATACCTCGCAGACACCCGGTCAGCCAGGCGGCAGGGGCAAAAGCGAACTGCATTTTATGCGCATAGTGCGCATGCGTATCAGGCCTTGACGGAGTCGCGACGGAGGATCTCGTCGACGAGGCCGTAGTCCCTGGCCTCTTGGGCGTCCATGAAGAAATCGCGGTCGCTGTCGCGCCGGATGCTTTCGATGGGTTGGCCGGTATGGTGGGCCAGGATCTCGTCGATCATCTCGCCCACGCGCACGATTTCGCGCGCCTGGATATCGATATCCGAGGCCTGCCCATGGGCGCCGCCCATCGGCTGATGCAGGAGGAACCGGGAATAAGGCAGGGCAAACCGCTTTCCGCGGGTGCCGGCGGCCATGAGCACGGCGCCCATGCTGGCGGCCTGGCCCAGGCAGATGCACGACACGTCGGGCTTGATATACTGCATGGTGTCGTAGATGGCCAGACCGGCGGTCACGCTGCCGCCGGGCGTGTTGATGTACAGCTGGATGTCCTTGTCCGGGTCTTCCGATTCCAGAAACAGCAGTTGGGCAATGACATAGTTGGCGACGTGATCGTCGATGGGAAACCCCAGAAACACGATGCGTTCCTTGAGCATCTTGGAATAGATGTCGTAGGGCCGCTCGCCGCGGCTCGTATCTTCATAGATCGTAACCGCGCGCAGATCCAGGGGGTTTCGGAGATACTCACTCATCATTCGCGTTTTCCTGGGCCTTCAGCTCGTCTTCCTTGACTTCCTTGTCCTTCACCTTGGCGTTGGCCATGATCAGCGCCAGGGCCTTTGCGCGATACAGGCGGCCTTCGGTACGGCTCCGGCGGTCGCCCTCCTCCAGGTAGTGCGTGACCGCATCGGACTGGACGCCCACGCGCTGAGCAATGGACGCGACCTCCTGCTCAAAATCCTCGTCCGTCACTTCGATGTCTTCAGTTTCTCCGATTTTGTTCAGGACCGTGATCTGCTTGACATCACCCTCGGCTTCTTCGCGCGCCCGTTTGCGGAGTTCATCCTCGCGGGCCTCGATGTCCGCCATCGAGCTGCCCATCTGGCGGAGCCGCGATACCTGTTCGCGGTAAAGCTCTTCGGCCATCTCCTCGAGCAGGCTCTTGGGCAGTTCAAATGTGCAGGCCTTGATCACGGCTTCGAGCGCGCGGCTCTCGGCAATCCGGTTGCTCTGTTCAGACGCGCCCTCGCGCATCTGGTCCGCGATCTTCGTCTTCATGTCGTCGACGCTTTCGAAGCCCGCCTGTTTGGCGAATTCGTCGTTCAGTTCGGGCAGCTTGCGACGCTTAATTTCCTTGACCTGGATACTAAAATCCGCTTTCTTGCCGCGAAGTTCCTCGTTGGGCGTGTTTTCCGGCAGGGTTACCGTGCACGTGAGGTCCGCGCCCGTGGAACTGCCAAGCAAGGCCGCCTCAAATTCCGGGAAGAAGCGTTTCGTGCCCAGAATGTACGGATAGTCGTTGGCCGACCCGCCCGCGAACTCCACGCCGTCCACGGTACCCTTGAAATCGATGATGACCTGGTCGCCCTCGGCCGCCTTGCCGCGCTTGAGGGTCTCGAAAACCGAATAGCGCGAACGGAGCCCGTCCACGGCCTCCTTGACGTCCTTGTCCGCGACCTTGATCACGGGCCGTTCGACGCTGACGCCCTTGTAAGCGCCCAGTTCCACACGCGGCGCCACCTCGAACTTGAACGTGAAGTCCAGGGGTTCGTCGTCCGCGCGCTCTTTCTTGTCCTCCAGGCCGTCGATCTCCGGCATGCCCAGGGGGCGCAGGTCTTCGACTTTGATCAACCGCTGAAACGCGGCGCTCACGAGTTTCGCGTCGACCTCGCCCTTCACAATCTTGCCGAATTTTTTCTCGATGAGCTTGCGGGGCGCCCGGCCGGGACGGAACCCCGGGACCTCGGCTTCCTTCTTCAGCTCGTCGATCATCTCGGCCGATTTGTGGCTCCGGTTCGCGGGTGAAATGGATACCTTGACTTCATAGGCGCAATCGCCCTTGTAGTCGACCTCGAATTTCGGGTCTTCTACGAAGTCTTCCTCTTCCTCCGCGGCATCATCAGCAGCGGCAGTGGCGGCGGCCTCTTCGGCCGCGGCGGCTGCGGTCTCGTCCTGTTCGGGCTGCGTTTCGTCTTTGCGCTTTTTTGTTTCTTCTGCCATGGGGTCTTATCTACCTCTGTCGACGTTACCATTGAGCCTACACGGCGTTTACTTACGGCGATTGGTGGGCGAGGCGGGACTCGAACCCGCACACCTTGCGGCACTGGATCCTAAGTCCAGCGCGTCTGCCAATTCCGCCACTCGCCCCGGAGAACACCCTCTCCGGAAATGCCATTCCGTGCCCGGAAGACATTCTAACACGGCATTCTGCCTGGGGTATGGCGCTCGATCCGGCACAGAAAAGGTGGGCTATGCGGCCCAGGCTTCGGCGATTCTCCGAAACGGCGTCCGTGCCCACGCACCAAAACCAAAAATGCATGTTACCACAATAAAACCAAGAATTTCAACACGTTGTCGCGCACGGTGTCGCGCCAGCGCCCCCCTGCCCCGCCCGCCCGGCCAGACCGCCGCAGCGGACGCCGGCCGCCGGGCGCGGCCGCCCCGCGAACCCGCACTCAAAGCGCGTCCAGGAAGGTGCATCACAGGGAGGGCCTGTAGTAATGTAACCGTTAGCAGTCCGGAAGACTGCGGCAACACAGGGGGCATCGCATGAACGGATCAGAGATCAACGTCGGCTTGATGCAGCTGGTCTTCCCGATGGTCAAGACGGTCGACATGATGAGTCCCGCTCTGGCAAGCCACCATCTCGATGTCGCGTACCTCGCCCTGCGCATCAGCGAACAGGCGGGCCTGCCCGCGGACGACGTCCGGAACACCGTCCTGGCCGGCATGTTGCACGATATCGGGGCCTTTTCGCTGGACGAACGGCTCGACATCCTTGACTTCGAGTACCACAGCCCGGACCGCCATTGCCGCGCGGGCTACGAGCTGCTCCGGCACTTCGAACCCTTTGCCGAAGCCGCCGGCATCGTCCGGTTTCACCACGTTCACTGGAACAACGGGGACGGCCGCGAGCGCCACGGCGTGAGCGTGCCCCTGGGCAGCCATATCCTTCACCTGGCGGACCGCATCGCGGTGCTGGTCCCGAAGAACATCCAGGCCTTGAGCAGGGTTCCCGAGATCTGCACGAGGATCCAGGACCTTCGCGGCACGTGGTTCCACCCCGACGCGGTCGACGCGGCGCTCGCGCTCGCCAAACACGACAACATCTGGCTCGATGTTGTTTCCCACGCCGTCGAACGGCCGCTGGCGGACTGCCTGAGCGAGCCGCAGCGCCTGGCCACGCTGGATGAACTCCTCGCGTTCGGCGAACTGGTGTGCCAGCTCATCGATTTCCGCAGTCCCTTCACAGCGACCCATACCAGCGGGCTGGCGGCCGCCGCGGTGGCGCTCTCCGAGCGCCTGGAATTCGATGAGCCGCAACAGAAGCTCCTGAAACTCGCCGCCTACCTCCACGATCTCGGCAAACTGGCCATCCCCATTGAGGTGCTCGAAAAGCCCGGCCGCTTCACCGACGACGAGTGGCATACGATGCGGGCGCACGTCTATTACACGTTCCACGCGCTGTCCCCCCTCCCCGCCCTGGATCAGCTCACCTCCTGGAGCGCTCTGCACCAGGAACGCCTCGACGGAAGCGGGTATCCCTTCGGTTATACCGCCGACCGGCTCCCCCTCGGCGCGCGGGTACTGGCCGTCGCGGACGTGTTTGTCGGCATTACCGAAGACCGCCCCTACCGCGCAGGCATGCCCGAACACGAAGCCCGGGCCGTGCTGGCCGACATGGCCGCAAAACGCCAGCTCGATCCGGACATCGTCCGTATCTTGTTCGACGACTTCGACGCATTCAACACCGTCCGCGCCCAGGCCCAGGACCGGGCGCGCGAGCGGTTCCAGAAGTTCGGGGAGAATCTGGACGCCGGGGCAAACGGCAGCGCGTAGCCTGCCCGGGCGGGTCCAGTACGCCCCGCGCCCCCTTCATCCATCCCGCACAGCCGCGCATCGCGCTAGGGCGTTTGCGCCCTGACCGCACTCCCATACAACCCGATCTCCCCGAACGGGATCGGGGCCAGCCCTTGGTCGCTCAAGAACGGCGCGAGCGCCTGGAGGTTCAGGCCGGTGTCGCTGGTCAGGGCGGCGTCGGTCGTGGTGATGACATTGTCCTCCAGGATAGCGCGCTTGCTGTCGCGTCGGATGAATTCGCCACAGTTCAGCACAAGGTTGCGCGCGATGGTATTCACATCGTGGTCTTCGGGAAGACGTTCCAGCTCGGGATAGCGTTCCAGGTACAGTTGGGGCTCGATCTCGGGCGATTCCATGGCCTTGGCCACGAACTCCCGCCAGCGTCCATCCCCCCACGCCGAAAAACTGACCGCCGCCATGCACTCAACGAACACGTTGTTGTCGACCAGGTTGTCCTTGCCGCCGTGGATCTGCACACCGCCGAATCCGAGTTTGCCCGCGGAAGCCCGGTGAAACACGTTGCCGTAGATGCGCGTGCCCGAGATCGCGTCGTCGAGGCGGATGCCCGCCTGCCCGCACGCGGGCGCTTCGGCCGGATTCGCCTGGTTGCCGATGTGATGCCAGTAATTGTAGCGGTAGATGTTGCCGCGGTAGGTCGCGTTGCCCCACATGTCGGCGCCGCCCTGGTCGTCCGACTCCTGCACCACGTGATGAATCTCGTTCAGCTCGATGAGGTGGTCGTTGCCGCCGACCCGCAACGCGCTGCTGGCAATGTTGTGAAGAGAATTGCGGGCGACGCGGTTGCCCACTCCCGTCAGCAGAACCGCCGGCGTATAGGTGTGGTCAATACGCGACAGTTCGTATATCTCGCAATTCTCGACGAGGTGGTTTCCGGGCGTCAGGGTCTTGCGGTCGCCGCCGGAGACGAGCAACCCGCCCCGGCCCATCGAGTACACATCGCACCCCAGCAGGGTGTGTGAATTCCCGCCTGCCACGACGATGCCGTCGCCGCCGCCGCGCCGCACGGTGCACCCGGCGATTAGACACTGGCTTCCGCCGCGAATCTCGACCCCGTTCGCGCCGCCCAGTTCCCATACCAGCCCCCTGAACGAGGTATGCGACACGTTGTCGGCCTGCACAAACGGGAAGTCGATGACCGAAAGCTCGACGGCCGCTTCCGACAGGTCGGCTGGCGGATAGAAATAGAGGATGCCCGCGGCGCGATCCAGATACCACTCCCCGGGCATGTCGATTTCGCTCAACAGATTGAGGGCGTAGTACGGCGCGCCCGCACGGTAGCCGTAGCCGGCATAGGGCTCTTCAAGCACGAATTCGCGTTTCTCGGTATCGATGGACGCCACGCGTTCGTACGAATCCGCCCAGCCGAAAAACCAGTAGCCGTAGAGCAGAACCGCCGGTTCGTCCTTCCACCGCGCGGGGCGCTCGCCCTCGTAGATCAGGCGTCCGGTTTTGCTGCCCTCCAACCCGTGAATCGTATGGCCGTCCTTCACGGGAACGTCGACGACCTGAACAAACCCTTCGTTGGGCCAGCGGGCCAGGGTCATCGGCTCACCATTGAAGAAGAGTTCCATGACGGGGTGGGTTGTGAAGCCCAGCCCGCTGTTATATCCGCCCAGGCGTAGCGGTTTCAGTTCGCCGATGCCGTATCGAGCGAGGTCAACCTGCACCACCTTGCCGCGTGCTTCCTCGGGCAATCGTGCCAGAACCGACTCATCGGCCACCGGCTCGAACCCTTCAATGCGAATCCCCCCGCTGAACACCGGTGTTTCATTTTCCGCGGCCTCGTAGCGGATCGGGGCCGATGCTTCGCCCGAATCTTCCGCAGTCAACGCAAACGTCTGGCGCACCTGGTAGCGGCCGCCGTGCACGACCACGCTCGCGCCGCCCGGGGTCAGACGGCCTTCCTTCTTGAGGGCACGCAAGGCATCCCGCGCCCGTTCCAGCGTCGCAAACGGCGCGCCGGCCGTCCCGGCGGCCTCGTCGGAGCCGTCCGGAGTCACGTGCACCACCACCGCCGGCTCGGGCCAGGCGGGAAGTTGCGCGCGCCCGGCCACCGGCGGCAACTCGCCACCGACCACGGCGGCCAGCGCCGGAATCGCCAGCCAAGACACACCCACGGCAATTGAGACCATTGAAAGACACCATTTCATGCGGCCAACCCTCCTTTTGTGCGATGAAAACCGGATAGGACCTATAGGTCCTATGGGACTTGTAAGTCCTATGGAGAAAGACTGCACGGCGATTTCTTCTCTACCGCCGCGCGTCCTCCGGCTCGGCGCGACACTTCTGCAAGAACCTCTCCCGCTCCGCCTCGAGTTCGCGTAAGCGCTTTTGCCAAATGCGCGGCACATAGAACACCACTCCGAGCATGGCAAGAAACCCCACAGCAGCCAGCAGAAACACCATCACTGCCAGAATCTTCCCGGTTAGCGGCAATCCATCCAGCGCTTTGGGGAATCTGGGGAAGACAAGATACCCGATCCAGATTCCGTAACCCAACAAAATCACCATCCCGACTGCCACGTTTGTCCGTGACTGGCGCAGCGCTTTCTCAATCCAGGCTGAACGCGCATCGAAATCGGCGAGGGAATGCGCGGGCCCACCCAGCGCGGCTACCCGGAACTTCTCCTGGGGGACATGCTTCATGAGAAAGGCCACAATCTCACGTGCCTCGGCCCCCCGCAGCACTCCCGTCACCCCTGCGCTCCTCCGTCACCCCTGCGCAAGCAGGGGTCCAGAGCAATACCCCTGTACCACAACCCTCACTCTCTGGATTCCTGCTTGCGCAGGAAAGACGTCAAAAGGCGGCGTCACCCTCAAAACACGCCGCCGCCTCATGTGCCCCTGCCCCCTCCGTCACCCCTGCGCACGCAGGGGTCCAGAACCCATGCGCCTGTACAACACCGCACGCGGCATGCGTCCGCCCGCAGGTGTACTGGGTTCCCTTGCCCCCTTCCGTCACCCCTGCGAAAGCAGGGGTCCAGAGCCATACCCCTGTACTACAACACTCACTCACTGGATTCCTGCTTGCGCAGAAAAGACGTTAAAAGGCGGCGTCACATCATGCGCACGTATGCCAACTGGATTCCTGCTTGCGCGGAATGACGTCAAAAGGCGCCGCCCAGCGGGCTCCGGGGCGGCTCCGGGACCCGTTCCGCCAGCCAATCGAGTTGAGAATCCGTAAATATTGGCATAGATGCTGTTATATATAAACGTCAGCAAAGGTCCAGTTTTGGGATAGCTTCTATTGTGCCTCAAAACGGCCTGGCGCAGCAGTGCTGCAACCAGACTCGGGAAACAGCCCCCCCGAATCAGCCAATGCCGATTCACCTCCGACAGTGGGGGACAGGAGCACCGCACACAACTCTGTCGGGTTCGGGCTTGCGTGTCCCCCGCTGGCAAGAAACAGGTGCGCCGCACATGACTCTGTCGGGTTCGGGCTTGTGTGTCCCCCGCTGGCGGGGGTGGCCGCGAAGCGGCCGGGGGTGGATTTAAACCCCGCGATCTCGGGCAGGGGTCATGTAGGGGCAGCCCCCTGTGGCTGCCCATCACAAAGGCAGCACGCGCGGAATGATCTTCCTTGGTGGCTTGGTGTCTCTGTGTGAGGCCATATCCATCGCATCGTATTGCACACAAAGACACAGAGACCCGGGTCCGAACGGGGACACGTAGTCGCGCCGGGGCGGCGCTTGGAACATGTCCCCGTTCTGAACCGAATGGGGCACATAGTTGAGCTGGGAGCGAATCGAGTCCCGAAGGGACGAAAGAGAATAGCCCCGGGTTTCAACCCGGGGAATAACGGCGCACCCACATCGAGTCCCGTAGGGACGACAGAATCCGTACCATATCGCAGAGGCATCCGAGTTCACATTCATTCCCGTACCGTTTGGGAAACGTCCACAATTACTCCTTCACCGATTTGTAATGACGGTACGCCGTCTGGCCGGTCATCCATCGGGCGGCATCTTCGGCTCTGCCGTCCCTACGGGACCTGGGATTTTGGGGATTGCCTGGACCCCGGGTTAAAACCCGGGGCTTTCTTGCGTCCCTGACGGGACTCATTTTGGGCGCGCCGGGAACTGTGTGGGATGGGCGGGTGACAGTTCGGCATCGATTCTCAGCCTTTTCGCTCGTGCTGCCCCTTCAGGGCGCTTCCAATGGTGGGCGCGCGTTTCCCGGGGCGGCGTCACGCGTTCCGCGTGACTTGCCCCGGGCTATTCACGGTCGCCCTTTCAGGGCTGCAAGAACACAAACGCATGACCGGGGGGTGGGGTTTTCCCGCGCTTTATGTCCCCCGCGGCCAGGGACGGGTTCCTGCCCCGTCTTGTGTCCCCCGCGGGCGGGGGTGGCCGCGAAGCGACCGGGGGTGGAATCCTGCATTCCGCTCCCTATAAGCGGGTCGAACAGCTCATGTCTCGCTGTTCCTCTACTCCGCGGCAAGCTCCGCGAACTGGCGGAAAAGCGTGTCCACGATGGCCGGCTCCGATTCCACCGCCACCTTGCTGGTACCCAGCCAGGTCTCGTATCCGCCCAACACATGCTGGGCGGGCGTCGGCAGATAGCCAAAGCCCCCGTTGGCCTGTGAAATCGTGAACGTAACGGGCAGCGGGCTTTCCGCTTTGATCCGCAGGCCCGTTTCGGCAAAGGTCTCGAAGGGGATCCCGGCAATCCCCGCGTCGCCGATGCGCAACGCCTGCACCCAGACATCCACGTGGTCCGGACAATCCAGAAGGTTCAGCGTGCGGTGCGCGTACGACCGCTTGACGATATCCACCTCGGCCTCGGGTTTGGCAAGGATCTCGTTGGCCCATTGCACCTGGGCCTCGTCGGGTTTTCGGACCCCGAGGGTCAACCGGGCCAGCCGGCCCCCGAGCTTCGCCTGGTCCGTGAACTCGACGGTCTGGTAGACCCGGAAGACTTCCGCCGCGACAATGTTCGCGACGCGGTGTATTTGTTCGTACGGCGCCCGCTTGGGCGTGGGCACCCGGAAATTGATGTTGTTGATGTCCCCGCTCGTCCCGTTGGACAGAATGCCCACGAACGGCGGATCCTGACGGTCCGCGCCGAGCAGTTGCTGGATACGGTCCGCGAACGCGCCGAAATAGTCGGCGGAAATGTGCCCCCCCGGCACGCCGCCCACGTAATGCAGCGAGTAATTGGCCAGCAGCGCAATCGGCCGCCCGTCGAGAGAGCGGACGGCGATGAACACGATCCCCGGATCAGTCGGGCCGGCCGGTTCCACGAGCGCGGCGTGCGCCCGGGGCGGATTCATGCGCACCTGGTCCTGCGCACCGAACGGACTGACCATCAACGCGGGATCACTCAAGTGCCACCGGCGATTGTTGACCTGGTCCGGCTCGTCGCCCTTCCCCCAGCCGATCTGCGCCGGTTCGAGGTTGTTAATCGCACATTGCACCGCATCGACGATGCGATCCACCATGAATTGCTGATACGCGGTGAATTCCCCGTACCCGCCGGGACATTTTGAAACTCGGGCGGGCGGGCCCGAATGCGTGTGGGTCGCCGCCATCAGGATATGTTCCGGAGGAATCGCGGTGAGTTCCTGAAGCCGTCTCTTCGCCTCGTCGAACACATGCTGGTCGATGCCGAGGTTGTCGCACAGCACGATCGCCAGGCGCGTCGCGCCGTCGTCGAGCACCAGACAGCGCACGTGCAGGTCATCATGGACATACGTGGCCTTGGGCACCTCGAAATTGCCCACGATATCGCAGCCCAGGGGCGGGGTGATGTTCGCGCGGGCCGCGCCCGCGCGAAACACCGGCGCCTCCGGTTCCGCCGCGCTGCCCGCCACCGGCAGCAGGCACAGCAGCGCCCCCAGCACCATGCCCAAACGCACAACAGGATTCAGGTTCATTGAGTTCATTGGCTGCCTCCCTGAGTTATGGTATCTTCGTATTCTATCAGATGTGCGCGTGAAGAACACGGCCGTGCCGTCGCCGGCGGGCCAGCCACGCGGACATTCGAGGATATGCGCTTCACCTGCGCCGACTGCGAGCGCCGTGGCATGAACCGGCATGGTGCCGCCGCACAGGCCGGGAAACACAACAGGAGGGATTCCGCGATGGATCAAGCACTGCAGGAACGGTTTCTCGAACGCTGGGCCAAGTACTTTCCCAACGCGGAACTCCCGCTCGCCTTCTACTACACGGACCACCCCGGGGAGGCCGAGCCGCCCCGCGAACACCATTGCTTCATCGCGCAGCTTGCGGATGCCCGGCAAGGCCGCTCGCTCCGGTTCAACGCGGACTCCGTCGTGTGCTCGGGCGGCAAGCGGTATCTCGGGTTTTCGCAGGAGATCATGTCCAAATTCGAGTACTTCCTCTCCTGCGGCATCCCTGGCGCGATGGAGGGCGAGCGGTACAAGAAATCACCGGAGATCGTGAAGGAGTTCATGAAAAATGCGCCGGCCTTCACTGCCCCGGCTTCGTATGCCGTCTTCAAACGATGGGACCGCCTCGAACCCGGGGACGAGCCCGAAGTCGTCGTGTTTTGTGCGCCGCCCGACGTGCTCTCCGGCCTGTTTACGCTGGCCGGGTTCGAGGAATCGAGACCCGAAGCGGTCGTTGCACCGTTTGGCGCGGGTTGCGCGACCATCGTTCAATATCCTTATCTCGAGGGAAAGCGAGAATGCCCGCGGGCCGTCCTGGGCTTGTTCGATGTCTCGGCGCGGCCCTGGGTGCCCCGTGAAACCCTCACGTTCGCCATTCCCATGGGCAAGTTCGCGCGCATGGTGGAAAACATGGACGAGAGCTTCCTCATCACCCCCTCGTGGGAACGCGTCAAGAATCGCATGTGACGCCCGGTTCGCGCCCGGCGAAGGGTACCCTTCGCCGGGGTTTTCCTTGTCTGCCAGGAAAAAACGCTTCCGAACGGGGACACGCAATCGCGCGGCGTACAGCGCCTGGAACAGGTCCCCGTTCTATCGCGGCAGTTTCAAACTCTGTGGTCTGAGGCCTCTGCGGCCATGCTCTTGCTTAGGAAGCTCACCGCGCGCCGATGCGGCATGGACCAGCGAGGCAGACGCTATACGCGCAGGAACAACTTGCGGTTGTACAGGAAGCGCGCGAATAACAGGACAAAGACGATACTGACCGCGACGACCAGCAGTTCGCCGTAATCGCCGAACAACGCCGCGACAGGACCGCCCGCGACCCGTTCGCCCATGCTGCGGAAGCGCACGAACTCGCCGGCCATGTAGATGATCAGGGGATTGGCGCCGATCCAGATGAACGGCCGCGCCCAGAGCCGGTATTTCCAGATGTCCACCACCAGGTAAAACAGTCCCAGGAGCATGGCGCTGTATCCCCCGGCAACCAGGACGTAGGAAGACGTCCACAGCCGTTTGATCACCGGGAACTGCAGGCCCCAGAGATAGCCCACGACCGTCAGCACGGCGCCCGCCGCCAACAGGTACATGACTTTTCTGTCATGCGGCATCTCTTTGTTCAGGATCAGCCACCCCGCGAACACCCCGAGGATGCACGACGCAATGGCGGGGATGGTGCTCAACAGCCCTTCCGGATCGGAATATTGCCCCTCCTCCTTGAACGGCAGGAATTTGTGATCGAACCAGTTGACGATGTTCTCGTTTTTGCCATAACTTGCGGCGTCCGTGCCCGGCGCGGGAACGAACGTCAGCAGCGCCCAATACCCGATGAGGATGACGAGCAGGGCAACGACCAGACCCTTCCGCTTCCCGTGAATGTACAGCAGCGACGTGAACAGGTAGCACCAGGCAATGCGCTGCAACACCCCGCTGAACGGACTCTCGTGTGCCATGTCCGCGATGCCCATGTCGCGGAACGCGCCCAGCAGAAACAGCAACAGGAAGCGGCGGAAGATGCGTACGTGCGCGCCGCGCATCCCCTCCCGCTCGATCAGCTTGTCCATGCTGAACACGATGCCCATCCCGACCAGGAAGACGAACAGCGGGAAAATCAGATCGTAGAACACGAACCCTTCCCAGGGAACATGATGCAGTTGACGCGCAAAAAAGCCGGCGATGGGCGAGTGACTGATCTTGCCCAGCGCGCCAAACAGTTCGTCTGCGCCGACAATCCAGAACATGTCAAACCCGCGGAGCGCGTCCACTGACATGATGCGTTCCATGGGTTTGGGCGAAGAAGACGTGTTGTCCAATGCCTTTTCCATATAAGGTGCTCCCCTGTTTGCGTCCCCGTCCGCCCGGCGGCGGCAGGGGCGCGCTCCGATCCCGCGGTCTCATATGGTTTTGCCGAGGCCCCTAGACTACCAGAACCGCGGCGTTTGTGGTCACATTCTTCTATCGTCCGCTATGGCTTCGCCGGGTGTATCCCCGGTTCACCGCGGCCCGGCAGGTTGAGAAAACGCCCGCACACCTGTTAGAACGGTCCGGCAGGGTCGGAGAATTCCGGGGGACACACGCCCTCCGAAGGGTCTGTGCGCAGCCAGGAACGGCAGGCGGCCCCGGGCTGCGGCTTCCAACGCCCGGACGGGACAAGGGCAGGGGGACGATACTGTTGAACAGCAACCGCGCCTCGGAGAACTATGAGGTCGCCGTGTTCCGGACCCGGGAAGCGGTCCTGGCCGCGATGGACCTCCTCCGGCCCTTTCAGCAACATCCCAACGCCGACATCGAACTCTACCTGAGCCGGTTTGACGACCCGCCGGCACACGCCCGTCCCTGCGTCATCGTCGTGTCCCACAAAGGCCAGGCCCAGGGTGTCCTCCTGGCGGTATGCCATCCCCTGCCCTTTGAATTGCGCGTGGGCTACAAGGCCCTGCTCAGCCCCCGGGTGCGAATGATGACCGTGCCCCCGGGAGGCATCCAGGGCGCCCGCACCCGCGATGCCGCCGAGGCCCTGGTGGACGCACTCCGCGCCCTGCTCCGCCGGCGCGAAGCGGATGTCGTGCGCCTGTTCGACATCGACGAAGACTCCGAGGTGGCGGCCGCGGCCAGGCGCCGCCCCGGACTGTTCTGCCGCGACCACGCGCCCTGGTTTGGCCCGCACTTCGGACTGGTTCTGCCGGAGTCCACGGATGCGTTCTACAGCCGGATGAAGCCCAAGCACGGCAACCCGCTGCGCAAAGCCGTCCGGCTTCTGGATCAGGACGAGCCGGGCGAGCTCTCGTACCGCGTGTTCACGCGCCCCGACGAGGTCGACGCGTTTGCCGAACGGGCCGAATCGATTGCGCGCCACACCTATCAGCGGCGCCTGGGCGCCAGCTTCGAAGATACCCCCGCGGCGCGCCGGTGGCTGCGGATTCTGGCCGGGCGCGGTCTCTGGCGGGGGTACGTCCTCAGCACCAGGCAGCAGCCGTGCGCCTACTGGCTTGGATGGCTCTATGGCGACGTCTTTCACCTCTACAGCGCCGGGCGCGACGCGTCCGCCGGAAACTTCAACCCCGGCGCCGGAACCATCCTGCTGGCCAGGATGCTCGAGGACATACGGGAACACACCCACGCCCGCGAGGTCGACTTCGGCCCCGGCGATTATCCTTACAAACGGCGTTTCTGCGATACCCGGCGCCAGACGGTCACCCTCCTCATCTTCGCCCCGACGCCCTTCGGAATCGGGCTGAATCTTGCCCGTACGGCCCTCTCCCGGGCGGAAAAGAGTGCGAGCGCCTTGCTGGCATGGCTGGGAATCCGTGACCGCGTCAAACGGTATCTGCGAAACCGGCTCACGGAAGACGACGGGGCGGATTCCGGCTGATGCGCGCCATGCCGGGGAGCGCCGGCGTCCGTTTTGTGTGGCGCGTGCCGCGTGATATGCTCGCACCGTCTCTACCGGGGGTCGTTGTCTTGCCCGGACGAGGCGCCGCACGCGAGGGGACCGGCCAGGCCCGGCGCACCGCGGGGCCCGCGTCGGGAGTGGGGTGAGCGGTTGTATGCCAGATGAACGGTCGCGCAACGAATACGCCGTCTCGACGCTACGCGCCCGCGACCAGCTCGAAAGCATGCGGGATGTGTGGCAGACGCTGCAGGCGCATCCGAATGCGGATTTCGACCTCTATCTGGCAAGCATCGACGCCGCGCCCGGGGACACCGAACCCTGCGTGGTCTTTGTGAACCGGAACGGCGAGGCCGTGGGCATGGCCGTGGGCCGGATCGCCCCATTCGACTTCCCCGTGCATATCGGTTACAAGACCCTCTTCACCGTCGCGCGGCGGACGCTCACCGTGCTTCCCGGCGCCATTCAGGGCGACTTCTCTCCCGAGGCCGCGGAGCTCGTGCTCGAGACCTTCCTGGATTTGTCGGCGCAGCGCGAAGTGGACGTGATCCGCCTGGTGGACATCCCGGTTCACTCGCCGCTGGCCGCGCTCGCGCGGCAACGTCCTCCCCTGCTGTGCCGCGACCACGTGCGATGGTCGGGACGCCACTGGAAAATCCTCTTGCCGGATTCGAGCGACGCGTTTTTCCGGCGTCTCAAGGAGAAGCACCGGCGTCCCTTGCGGAAGGCATGCGCGCTCCTGAACGGGGGGAATGCCGAGGGGTTGTCCTGCGAACGTTTCACCCGCCCGGACCAGGTTGACCGGTTCTGCCGGGAGGCCGATCAAGTGGCCCAGCGAACATATCAGCGCCGACTCGGCGCGAGTTTTGTCCTGACCGAACCCGCCGTACGCAAGCTCCGGCTCCTGGCCGAACGCGGCTTGTGGCGGGCCTATATCCTCTACGTGCATGGCGCGCCCGCCGCCTATTGGGTCGGCACCCGCTACGGCACGACCTTCCACCTGGACTACACCGGCCGCGACCCCGCCTACAGCCAGTTCAATCCCGGCACGGGCACCATCCTGTTTGCGAAGATGGTCGAAGACCTCTGCGACGCGACCGGTGTGCGGGAGATCGATTTCGGGTTCGGCGACTATCCCTACAAGCAGCGGTTCGGCAATGACAGCGAGGAAACGGAAACCCTCCTGCTCTTCGCGCCGACGATCTCCGGGATGGGACTCAACCTGCTCCGCGCCGCGCTCGCATGGACCGAAAAGGGCCTGGCCGCCCTCCTCGAACGCCTCGGCCTGCGTGCCCGGTTGAAACGCTTCTGGCGCGTACGCCTGGGACGGGACGATCACACATGAGCACGGCAGAACACGCCCCATATCACGCGAGGTCACCACGATGCCGGGATTAGCGGGTCAGGCGGCAACGCACGGGACAGTTGGGGACCAGACCGTTCGCGGCATGGCCGCCCGCCTGGCCTTCTCCCGCCTGGCCCACACACTGGACATCGCCTCCGCCGAAGGCGCGGCCATGGCCTGCGATGCGGATGCGCAGGACGCCCTCAGCCACCGGGTCATCGCCGACGATGGCGTCGTACTGGGCATCGATGGCGAGATCTTCAGCGTGGCGGATCCCGAAGGAGCAACGTCGGAGCTCCTCGTTCCCGGCAGCCCCGGGCATCCCGCGGCGGACCTCATGAAACTGTACCGGCGGTTCGGCATCGAGTTCGCCGCCCGTGCGCGCGGCCATTTCGCCCTGGCGGTATGGGACGGCCCCGCCGAAACCCTCTTCCTCGCCTCCGACCGGTTCGGCATGCGGCCCCTCTACTACCGTCAACACGGCGCAAGCATCGCCTTCGCCTCCGAAGTAAAGGCGCTGCTGACCCTGGCGCCGGCGCCGCATCCCGTGGATGAACAGGGCATCTGCGACTATATCCTCTTCGGCATTCCTCTCTGCAACCGGTCCTTTTTTGCGGACATTCAGTGCGTCCCCCCCGCGTCCATCCTCACTTTCCGGAACGGCCGGCCGCCGGCCATGCGCCGCTACTGGGAACTCGAGTTTCACGGCGGACCCGGGGCGCTCCGCTCTGTCGACGCCGCCGCGCGCGCCCTCAAAACCACCCTGCAGGACGTGATGGAGGAAGCGGCGCCCCAAGGCCAGACGCTCGAACTCCCCATCAGCGGCGGACTCGACACCCGCTGTATCGCCACCCTCGCCGTGGCGCGCGGTAGCGCCCTCCGCACCTACAGCATCGGCAGCGCCTACAGCGAAGACCTCCGCGTCGGACCGCTTGTCGCCCAACAACTCGGCCTCCCCAACCACGCCTGGACGCTCACCCCCCGCGACTTCATCGAATGGACCGAAGAGGCCGTCTACCTCACCGACGGCATGTACAACCCCATCGACTCCCCCATCCTCTTCATCGCAAGACGCCTGCCCGGCGACGCACGCGTCGTCCTCGACGGCGCCAGCTCCTTCGACGGCCGGTTCCGCTTCCTCGACCCGCTCCTCTTCCGCCTGCTGCCCTCGCTCTATCCCGACGCCCAAATGGCCCTTAAAGCCCTCGTGGCCCCGCTCGTCCAGCCCGGCGGAGAAACCTCCCCGCGCGTCCTGCACCCCGGCTACGAACCCTTCGCCCGCGAACACGCCCTCGCCGCCCTGCGCGCCCTGGCCGAAAGCGTGCCCGCCGCGAATCAGGCCAATCCGTTCGACCGCGTCGATTTTATCGACCTCCGCAACCGCCTCCCCCGCTGCAACATCATGGGCTCCGTGCTCCTCCGCTCCCGCTGCGAAGTGCGCCACCCCTTCTTCGATCCCCGCGTCGTCGACCTCGTCACCCGGTTCAGACCCTTCCTCCGCGCCAAAGAAAAACTCGTGCTCGGACGCCTCATCCACATGGCCGCGCCCCAACTCGCCGCGCTCGTCTACGAACGCACCGGCATCCCCGCCGACTCCCACATCGCCCGCCACCTGCTCGCCTACGGCAAAACCGCCCTGCTCCGCGGCACCGGCCGCTTCCTGCCCGCCACCGGCGCAAAACCCCGCGTCGCCATCGACTTCGGCGCGTGGGTGCAACACGACCCGTCCCTCCAGCGCTTCATCCGCGCCATCCTCCTCGACGCGCCCGCCGACCGGCCGCCCCGGTTCCGCCGCGACGCCGTCGACACCCTCCTCACCCGCCTCTTCAACGGCCACACCGCCCACCTCCCCCTCGTCGGCCGCATGATCAGCCTCGAACTCTGGCACCGCTACTTCCTCGAACACCAGCCCCCGCCCCCGCCCCCATCCTGAGCCTCCGGCCACGGCCGAAAAACGGCGGCTGGCCGAATGCTCAACCAGGCCGCGCGCATGCACTTCACGCTCCGCGCCCCTGAATGCGGTTTTCCCCCTCGCGCACTCAATATTTGCGCATATACGGCAATTTTAGAGCAACGGGAACCGGCCTTTTCGGGCCGCATGTCCCCTGCCCGCGTTAAAAACGGCCGGTTTCAACGCAGGCCCGCGTTGGCACAGAAGCTGCTTCCTCCTAATTGGCTTCCGCAGACCACCGGCCGCAACAACACGGAAACCGGCCCACATGTCGCGGAGGGCTTCCACCACGCACATTGCGATGCTTTGCTTGCTTGTGCTAGACATAGGGACAGGCTTGCAGATGGGGGTATGATCCGTTCATATCATTATGGGGCTGTAATTGCAGATATGACCGATTCATTCACGCTTACGTTTCCGGCCAACGCGCAAGGTGCGCCGGTGGAACGCGAGGGAGATTACACATGGACTTTGAAGCGGCGTTTCGCGAGCTGACGAAGAAACAGGGGTCATTTCCATGGCAGCGGAGACTGTACGAACGCCTCAGGGAAGGAGACATCCCGCAGGTTTGCGACATACCCACGGGCTTGGGAAAGACAAGCGTCATCGTGCTGTGGCTGCTGGCGCTCGGAGCGAATCCCAGGCTGCCAAGACGCCTGGTCTATGTCGTGAACCGCCGCACCATTGTCGACCAGGCCACCGACCTTGCCTGCCAAATCCGTGATGCAATTACACTGGCCTTGGGGGACCCGGGGACCCCCCTCTACTCGCTGGCCAAGAACCTGGGCTCCATGGACCCCTTCTCGCCACCGGAAACCACCCCATTGGCCATCAGTACGCTGCGGGGCGAAATGGCGGACAACCAGGAATGGAAAACAAACCCCGCAAAACCCGCGATCATCATTGGAACAGTCGACATGATCGGGTCCAAGCTGCTCTTTTCCGGGTACGGAGACAGCCGCCGGACCCGCCCCCTCCACGCCGGGCTTCTCGGATGCGATTGTCTATTCGTTCATGACGAGGCCCACCTGACGCCGGCTTTTGGCAAGCTGCTGCGCAACGTGCAGGCATTCCGCAGTGAAGACCATGCCTGCATCCCGAAATTCCATGTGCTGGAACTGTCGGCAACGCATACGAAGGCATCGGATGCGAACTCGTCTGTCCTTGAGCTTTCCGGCCAGGACGAGGCCAACTCCACCATCCAGAAACGCCTCCAGGCCCGCAAGACTCTTCACCTGCACGAGGCGGCCAATGACAAAGGTCCTCTCCAGGAGCGGATCATCGCCCTGGCTGCGGGTTTTGAGTCCAGCGCATGCCGCGTTGTGGTGTTCTTGCGAAGTCCGGAAACGGCCCAAAAGGTGGCGGACGGCATCCGCAATGGACTGGCCTCCAGAGCACAGGCCTCCTGGGAATCAGAGCACCCGGGCACCAGGCTTTCAACCGCGAAGAAGAACGAGATCAAGGACAACGAGTCTGCCCGCGTCACGCTCCTCACCGGCCAGATTCGCGGCCATGAACGCGACAAGCTCCTTGAACGCCCGGGCATGCTGCCCTTTCTGGGGAAGCAGACGCCAGACGAGACCGTCTATCTTGTGGCCACCTCCGCCGGCGAAGTCGGCATGGACCTGCACGCGGACCACATGGTAAGCGACCTCTCTACGTTGGATTCGATGATCCAGCGCCTGGGAAGGGTCAACCGTTTTGGGGAAGGAGAGGCCAGAGTAGACGTCGTGCACCCCGGGAAGCCCCAGAAAAGCGAGGAGGATTCGGAGGCCATACTCGGCAAGACGCTGGAGCTTCTGACCGAGTGGGGCGGCCAGACAGATACCGGTGCGGATGTCAGTCTTGCGGCACTGCGAGAAAGACTGCGGACCCCCGAGACGCGGGAGGCCTTCACTGCGCTGCCCGAGATGGTAGACGTCACGCCCATCCTGCTGGATCTGTGGGCACAGACGTCGCGCGATCATCTCACGGCCCGGCCCGAGCCCGAGGCCTGGCTGCACGGCATGCAGAAAAACTATCCGCATACGTTCATCGCATGGCGCAAGGAGATTGAATATCTCTACAACACAACCGAGGAGGACATTGCAGGCTGGTTCAACGCACATCCGATACTGGCCTCGGAACGTCTCCAATTGCCCACGTATACAATTGCAGAACCGGGCAAGGAGCGCAAGAAGAGCCCCCTCTTCAGCGAGTTTCCGGATGACCGGCGCGAGAGCCCTGTCATCATCATCTCTGACCGAAGAGAGATCCGCCGGACTACCCTGGGACACCTCACAGACACCCCCTGGGCCTACCGGCTCAATTACGCCACCATCATCTTCCCCGCGGCTCTTGGCGGGCTTACGGAAGCGGGGTTCTTCGACCCACACATGGCAGCGGCCGCCAAAGACGTGTCGAACTCCGAAATGCGCCGCTGCCTGCTTGCGCGCAACGGACCCACGTGGTCGTGTTCCCTGTTGGGGGATTCGCTCGAAACCACCGCCTCCAGCGGGTCATGGGAACGGCTTTCGGCCTCCATCAAGCAGATCGAGAAGGAAACAGGGGGCAGAACCCTCCATAGGCTGCTGGTGAAAGAGGCCGATGAATCCGCGGACGAGGACGAGAGGGATGATCAATGGCTTCTCCTGTTGGAGCCACAGAAGCGTCGTGCTCCCGCGGCCTCGAAATCATTGCCCACTGTTGACGGACACAATAGCGAGGTGCAGGACATCGCGAAGAAGCTCGGGGAGACGTTTGATCTTCCCGCACCGATCGCCGAAGCCTTGGTTCTCGCGGCCGCACACCATGACGATGGCAAGAAGGCGCAACGCTGGCAGATCGCGGCCGGGCACACGCCTGGTACCGAGGCGCCGTTGGCCAAAGGCGTTGTCGACTGGCGCAAGCTCGATGGGTACCGTCATGAAGCGGGCTCCCTCTATACCGTCTCCAATGACGACCCGATCCTGGCCCACCCCGAAAAAGACCTGATCCTGCACCTCATCGCCGCGCATCACGGTTGGGCGCGCCCAGGCTTCAGAGCCGAGGCCTTCCCGCTCGAGATGTCTCCAGACCACGCGCAGCGCACCGTCCGCGAAACCATGCTGCGTTTCGACCGGCTCCAGCGCCGGTTCGGATGGTGGGGACTCGCCTGGCTCGAATCCCTCCTCCGGCGCGCCGATGCCATGGCCTCCGTAACCGCCCAGGCCCACAGCCTCGAGGAGGATGAATCATGAGCCCAACCCTCTCCGTCAACGTTAATCTGTGCAACCCCGGTCAGGTCTTCGCCTGTTGCGGCCTCTTCGAACTGGCCCACCGATTGACCCCCAGCGACAAACCCGCCCTGGGGTGGTTTGACAACGTTGACGCACGCAACACGCTCTTTTGCATAGAAGCCCGCCTCAATACGGGCGCAGATATTACGCTCAGTCTTCTTCGCGAAAGGCTGACCTCCTGCGAAATACGCGAAGGGCTTAACAAGGAAGGGCCGCTGCACATAGGCGCTCCGTTCGAGTTGACGCTCGACTGGCGCCGACCGTTCCCTCAGAACGGTCTTGTGAAAGCCTGGGCGCTCACGGGCAAATTACAGTTCATCAAACTTGTAGAGAGGTTGTTCGCTAACCTGCCCAAGACCTTCGATGCCCGCCTTTTCGAGTCCGCTATCGCCATGGAACAGAAGGCAACGAGATTCGATCCCAGCCACGCCAGGAACGCCCTGGACGCCGGGTTCTCCTATAACGACCTTTCCCTGAGCGGAAAGAAATTCTCTATTCAAGCGGCCACGGAACTGTTGGCGCTCATTGGATTACAGCGATTCTGCCCGTGCAGCGAGGGCCGGAAGGAACCGCTCGTATACTACCCTTGGCAAGACCCGCTGCCGGTTGCGTTGGCGGCGGTCGCCATTTCCACCCCTCAGGATTCCGTGATGCAGAGACCGTACGAGTTTCGCATCTATAATGCCGGTTCGGACAGCAACCCGAGCAAAGCATTCGACATTGCCCAGCCAATACAACCGAAAAGGAGCATCTAAGATGGAAATCAAGTCTCTTCTCGACGCGAACAACGCCGCCATCGTTATGCGGCAACACCTCAAGCCGGTCGAAGGCGACCATGCCGTCGTCTTTCCACCAACCTTCGCCGAGATCGGTTACAACATCGATGAATTCAAAGACGTGGACGACCGTGTGGCAAAAAACGTGTGCCTCATGGACAGCGTCGGTTCACAGGCCAACCGCATGGAACCCATCTTCAAGAATGACCGATACGCCGAGCTCGTCCCTCGGATCACCATCACGGTGAAGAAGAACGACGGAACCGCCGAGACCGTCGACATTCTCGACGCCGGACACCGCATCGCGGACGCGGTCGTCAGGTTTTCGGATCTGTCCCAGAAGATTGAGGAAGCGTTCCAAGAGGTGAAGAAAGGCAACGCCGTACCTCTGGCGAAACTCTCTCCAACCTCGCTGGTATTCGGGTGCTGGGATTCCCGGAGTACCGGTGTCAAACTGCCGCGCATTGTCCGCTCGACGATACGCGCCCTGGATGTCAACAAACTGACACGCTCGGCAACCTATGTGGCGGCCGCGGACTTCCGGGACGCCGGGGTGTTGGATGAGCAAGACATCCAGGAGCTCGAAACGGCTTCTGAAAAAAAGCCTGCAAAAGCATCCGAAGTCGGACTGGCCAATGCACTGGCCAACAAGAACCCTGGAGGCGTCCTTCTTGACGAAAACAGCGAGCTTCTCCGGGAGGGCGTGCTAAGCCTGTCTGCGTTGCGCCGTCTCACCGGGGACAACAGCGACGAAGCGACCGCCAGCTTGCGCGCTTATATCCTCGGACTGGCCCTTGTGGCGTTCACCGCGCCCCAGGACACGTTTCTCCGCATGGGGTGCGAACTGACTCCCGACCCCGAAACGTCAGCCACATGGGAAGTGGTCCGCAACGACGGAACCCGCACCGATTTCACCGTGACGCACGATGACGCCCTGGCATTCGCGCTCGAGGCGGCCAGGGATTTCGGCGTGGGCGAATCCCTGACTGCAACGTTCGATCCGGCCGCCGCCAAAAAGGCGCTCAAGGACGCCAAGGATAAGAAGGATAAGAAAAAAGCCACCAGGAAAGGCAAGTAACCATGGCAACGCTGTGCATATCCGTGACGTTCCTGGACGGCCGCTTTCATGGAAAGAAGGAAAGCGAGCCGGAATGGCCGCCTTCGCCCTGGCGTCTGTTCCAGGCCCTGCTCGCCTCCGCGGCCGGAAACCACCTGGAGAGACCGGACTGTTTCCGGTTCCTCGAGAAGCTCCCGCCCCCCACGATCCTGGCCCCGCGAGTGGACACTGGACAGACCCGCACGGCTTTTGTGCCCAACAACCAGTCTGATGTGAGCCTTGACCTGCAGAAGCAGCGTCCGCCCAAGGTCTTCACGCCGATGCTGCTGAAAGATGCCGGCTGGACCGTGCATTATTTGTGGGACAATGTGCGCGCGGACCAGGAAGAAGCTCATCAAGCCATGGGGTATGCGCGCATGCTCCATGCGCTTGGGCTTGGCATCGATCTCGTCGTGGGCAACGGCCGGATGCTCTCCACTGCCGAAGCCGCCGCGCTCAAATCGGAATACGGCGGCGAATGTTGGGTACCGGCGCAATTCGGGGGCCAGAGCCTCCGGATTCCTGTCGAGGGTTCCTCTGAGGATCTGAAGCAATGTCACGAAACCACCCTGAACTGCTGGAATGGGAACATCTACACGCCTCCACGCAAACCAACCGTCTTCGGTGAAGCCGCGTATGTGAAACAAGGAAGCGCCTCCCGGCCCATCGCCTTTTTCAGACTCCTGCGACCGGGAGATGAGTCGCAACGCATGGCCGCGTTCGATCCGCGCGATGCGGTGCGCATCTCCGCGTGGGTCCGCGGCTGCCTCTGCGCCTGCTCACGAAAACCAGGCGCCGGTTTTGACGGCGACCCCGAGGAATACGTCGCCGGCCATGTGGCCGAAGGCGTCAAGGACACGCCCGCCCGGTTCTCCTACCTCCCTTTGCCAAGCATCGGCCACGAACACGCCGATGGACTGGTCCGGCGGCTCATCGTCGCCGAGCCCTACGGGGGCGACGGGAGGAATGCCCGATGGGCGAGGCGCGTATTGCAGGGCGTCCGGCTCACTGATGAAAACGGCCGGACTGTTGCCGAACTGATGTCCCAGAAGGCGGACAATCAACTCGAGCGCTACAGCAGGGAAAGCTGCCGGTTCAGAACCGTGACCCCGGTAATACTGCCGGGCTTCGATGGTCTCGACTACGCCAAGGCCGAGAAGCTCTTCATGAAAGCCGTGCGGCAGGCGGGATTCGCCGAAGGGGACGTCGTGGGGCTCCGCCTCCAGAAAGCGCCGTTTCAGCGGCACGCCTACCATCCC
>Ga0123334_1000512_pt1 | contig 53250 bp, 39 predicted proteins | sample BiotimSIPDNA_FD_89706 | JGI IMG/M metagenome (GOLD analysis project Ga0123334, IMG submission 89706) | Anaerobic biogas reactor microbial communites from Washington, USA - Biogas_R1 time_0 SIP DNA | ecosystem: Engineered > Bioreactor > Anaerobic > Unclassified | place: Washington, USA...
CTGTTTGTGATGGTGGGCATTTTCTTCCGGGAGGACCTCGGAGGTTGGGTGAGTGTGGTGCTGAACTGGGCGATTGTGCTCTCAAGTGTGGCGCTTTTGGTCGTGCTGGCGCGATTGCTTTTTACGCATATTGGCTACATCACCACGGGAAGACAGGGCTTTATTTATAGTTTGGTGGCTGTTTTGGCTTTTTTGTTCACGCTCATCGCGGGCTTTTTGTTCGGGGTAGAGAACCCCACTTTTTTGAAATGGATCGCCGGCATTATTCGTCCGCTTGAGACCGCGCTTTTGGGTTTGGTGGCGATTGTGATGGCGGGCTTGGGCATCAAATTCTTCTATGAGCGGGGCTGGAACGCGCTCACAATTTCTTTTGCCATTAGCGCGATGGTCTTTTTGATTTTGGGCTTGGGCTTCGTGCAAGCGATTGATTTTCCACCTTTGCAGCGTGTCATTCAGGTCATTGAGGGCTTACCGATGATTGGCGCGCGGGGTTTGTTGATTGGCGTGGCGTTGGGCGCGATTTTGATGGGGGTGCGTATTTTGACCGGCGTAGAAAGGCCTTATGATGACTGACGGCTTAAGCATGCAAAAATGCCCAAAATGTGGCAAGGAAAATCTGGCATACATGACCCATTGTGTGCATTGTGGCGCCGCGCTTGAAGCGATGTTCAGCTTTGATGGGGAAATTGATCTGCCGGAAAACACGCCAGAAGAAGATGTGGCAACGCTGCCTTTTATCCTGGAAGAAATGCAATCAGCACCGCAGTTGATTGAGGATGACACTACTGATAAAGACGAAGACAATTCGGAAGCACAAGAAACGGACTCCGACACACCAGAATGGCTTAAACGGGTGCGTCAGCGCGCGCAGGCTGAAGAAGATGCCTCCGGCAGGCTGACCAAGAGCCTGAATACCATGCAAGAGCGGCTTGAAGATGACACAAAAAGTGATGCTGATAGTCAGTATCAGGACTGGTTGGATGATCTGCGCGAGAAAGCCGAGCTTAAAAAAGCCAAACAGGCTGAACGCTTGAAACCCAGTCCGAAAGATGAACAGGGCGTGCCCGAGTGGCTGCGTCGTATACGCGCTTTACACCCTGAGGATGAAGGTGGCGAAGATTTACTCAATCCGGATGATGAGTGGACCGAAGAAGCGCTTGAAGAGCTGCGCAAAAAAGAACTGGGCGATGATTATGTTCCGCTTAAGGTCTTGGAAAATAAAGAGCCGGATGAAGCGTCCGAAGATGACGAAGACGAGCCAGACATCCCAGATGAGCCAGACGAGCCGGAAATCGAGCATAACATTCCCGAAGATGATTTGGATTTAGAAAGCACCAACGCGCTAAGGCAAGAAGAAGAGGCGCAAGCAAAAACACCGGAAGAGCCTTTGAGTGAAGAAACGGGCTTTGTGATTGTGGGAGATGTTAAATTAAACCCGAATGAGGTCTTTGATACCCAGATCACCGAAGTTTCACCAGAGAAAAATGACGAGGGCTTGCCAGCCATAGCAAAAAGGGCCCTGGACGCTGACCGCGAAGCCATTTTGCAGGATTTGGTAATCTTAAGAGGTCAACATGAAAAAGTCGCTCTCCTGAAAACCTTGTTGAGCGAGGAAGGGCGTCCTTTGCCGGGCAAGAATGAGGAAAAAGCGCAGAGGAAGGATTATTCGCGCTTAATCATCGGCTTGGCGATAATCAGCATTTTGTTATTATCGATCATTTTCATTCCCAGGCAATCAAGTGCCAAAGCCGCTGTCAGCGTACCGCAAGAGCGTTTTAGCAGGCATCTCGACACGATAGATAAAGACGAAAAGGTCTTGCTGGTAATGTCGTATTCCGCCGCGAGCGCGCCTGAGCTTGAGGCTCTCGCCGCGCCGGTTTTGCAGCATCTGAACAACAAGGGTTTGTCCTGGCAAGCCATTACCCTGCGCATGGATGGCGTATGGCTGGCAGAGAGCTTGTATCAGCAGGCAAAGCTTGAAAATCACCCGGCTCCTGTCTATATACCCGGCGGGCAGTTCGCGATGCTTGATATGGCCTTAAATCCAAAGTCTGACACGGAAGTGGATGCGAAAAACGCGCCAAAGGAAGCAATGCCAAATCTTGAAGGTTTTGATTTCGTTTTGCTTCTAACCGATTCTTCTTTTACCGTTCGTGGCTGGCTTGAACAGGTCGCTCCCAATTATCGTTCCTTGAACACCCTGGCGATTATCAGTCAAAAAGAAGCAGTCGCTATTCAGCCCTATTTTGCCAGTGGTCAGATTCTGGCTTATTTGACCGGTGTGGGTGGGCTTAAAGAGGCAAACCTGATGGCTGGTATTAATCCAAATGTTTACACTGTCGGTTTGCTTTCGATGGTTTTGTTGTTAATTCTGGGTATATCACTAAGACGGGTACGCGATGAGCAGCCTAAGACAGAAGACGGAGGCCAGGCATGAGCCCATCCGATCTGATTTTAGGCATCGTCGGTCTGGCTTTGACGGTCATGGTTTTCAGTTACCTGATTAAAGACAATGTCTTTTTTGGCATCGCGCTTTACCTCTTAGTGGGTGTTAGCGCCGGCTTCGCGACGCTCTTGATTATCCGCTCGGTCATCTTGCCCATGCTGATTAGGCCCTTAACCCAGGCCGGCACGCAGGCTTTTTATCTGGCATTGGTGCCTTTGGTCTTGTCCGTTCTTTTGATTATGATGTTTTTCAAGCGTGGCAGCCGGCTGGGCAGGATTCCGCTGGCTTTTCTGACAGGGGTGATGGCAGCCATGGCATTGATGGGCATCAGTCGGGGCACATTAGCGCCACAAATCCTCAGCATCTTTTACTGGTTTTCGCCTGGGCTTGTCGTTGGTTCGAGCACCATCCGCTGGTGGGGTTTGGTTGAAGCCATTGCCATTTTCATTGGCGTGGTGGCGGTGCTCTATTTCTTCAGAGAACGTCAGAACAAGATGAAACTGAAAGAAAGCAAAACGCCCGTGTTGGTGGGGCTTTCCAAACTTGGTCAGGTCTTCTTGGGTATTACCTTTGGCGCGTTGTTTGTGGGCATTCTCAGTTCCGCGCTCATCGCCTTAATAAGCAATTTGAGCACGATTGTTGAATTTTTTAGCACCTTGCTGACAGGATGAAGCTTCAGATGCATTATTGTTTAAGTGTAGATATCAGCGATACAAGCATCCACAGCCTGTTGTTTGAAAAACAGGCTGGGATATATGCTTTTATCGGACAGAATCATCAGCCCTTTGATTTGGCTGACCCCAAGGCTCTCATCCCCGCATTTCAGGCTTCAATGCGTGAGCTTGAAACGAAATGTGGCGTCGCGCTTTTAGACAAAGAAGGCAATTTAGCGCACGCCGGGCAATCAGAGCAGGAAGGGATCAGCGCGGTTGGTTTCAGCTTCTCGGGTGGAAAACCTGTGAATGTGGGGCTAATTGGCATTTCAGAAGCTTACTCCATGTCCTCATTACGGCGATTGGTGAGTCTTTTTGACGCTGAAGTCATCCTGGAAATCAACCTGCAAGCGCCACAAAGCCAAAGCCAGCAGTTGCAGGCTTTGAGCGAAGCCAATATTGACCTCTTGACTATCGCGGGTGGCTCTCAGGAAGGCGCCAGCCGTGCCTTGCGTGGCGCGATTGAGAACACACGTTTGTTTTATCACCTCATGCCCAAGTCTATTCAGCCGCAAATTGTTTACGCGGGCAACCAAATTCTGGCGGACTACGCGCGCATCGAAATTGAGGCAGGGGATGATTTTCACCTGGCACCAAATTTACAGAACCCCGCAGGCCTTGAAGATCTCAGCGTGGCGTGGAAAGCGATGTTGCGGGCTTATGAACGGGTGCGTCTGCAGCAATATCCCCAACTCCAGGACCTGCAAGCCCAGCTCAAAACGCCGCTTTTGCCTGCCAGTTTCGCGATGGGGCGTTTGGCGCGCTTTATTGCCAGACTGTCCACAACGGACAAATCGGTTTTGCTTGTCGACCAGAGCGAGGCTAAAACAACCCTGGTCCTGGCGGATAAAAAGCAACTCATGTGTGTGGGCAAAGCTCACCATGTGGATGAGGCGTCCATTCAAAAAACCCGGGACTACTGCTCTCAAGCGCTGTCAATCAACGAAGTTGCTACTTACCTACACAATAAAAAACTTTTCTCTGAGCATTTAGGACTGACTATATCTGACTTTGCCTTAGAACAAGCCTGGTCGCGGACGAATGTGTGGCAGGCATTAGGCGCGATGAAAGCGATTTATCCCACCCTCCAGTATGACGCGCTGGCTGGGTTTAGCGAAGCCTGTGACCCGATTATCCTGAGTGGCTCCCGTTTTACTGAGCATCTCAAGGCGCATCAAATCCTTTCCATCGCTTTGGACAGTATCATGCCGCATGGTATCAGCACGATCGCGGTGGACAAAAACCACATCTTGCGCGCTTTGGGCACATTGGCGGAGTCTGAACCTCTTTTGGTCGTGCAAATGCTTGAGTTGGAGAGTTTTCGTAATTTGGCGTCCGTAGTGGCGATCGAGAACCTCAATTACGAAGATCAGGTCTTGCTTGAGCTCGAAATCGAAACCAAGGATGAGGAAAATCGCAGCTATTATCGGGTTGACCGCGGTCAGTTACGTAAAATCGATACCGCGGGTGGGGATGGCGTGCGGGTTTATTTGGCTCCAACACGCTCAAGTGATGTGGGCATGGGCATGATCGGACTGGGTGGATGGATTTCTGTTCCGCAAACAGAGCAAGGACTGGTCGTTGACGGGCGTGGCAGGCCTCTGAATCTGCCCGATAATGCCGAAGCTCGCGCAAAGACCTGGCGCGATTGGTTATGGGGTTTGGGAGTCTGAGATGCGACGGGTTATCATAGGACACAATCAAACGATAACACGGCAGGTAGGTTTGCCAGTGCGTGGAACTATTAAAGTGCGTGCTGGAGAGCATGTCGGTTTTGGCGAATTAATCGCGGAAACAACATTGCCCGCGCGTTTTGAGATGATTGACATCCCCAATCACTTCAATGTCAGCCCAGAAGAAGCCGAAACGATGATTAAACGACTTGTGGGCGATGTCATCGCCAGGGGAGACGTCTTAGCCCAAAAAGATGGCTTTATTACCCAACTGTTCAGGGCGCCTGGGGATGGCAAGCTGGTCTCTTTGCGCGAAGGGCGTATTACCTTAGCCCTTGGTCAAGAGAAGATGCAGGTTTTCGCGCCAATGCCTGGGATGGTAGCGGAACTGATTGATGGTCGTGGCGCGGTCATCACTTTGACCGGCTCGGTTGTTGAAGCGGCCTGGGGTAATGGTAAAAACGCCCAGGGTGAACTCATCTTTTGGGAAGAGCTTGAAAAGAAAGGTTTGGGTATCTCCAGCTCGGAGGTAAAAGATAAAATCATTGTATTCAAAAAAGCTGCCACTGCCTGGCAGTTACGACGTGCTTTACGCTTAAAACCGGCAGGTCTTGTGTTGCCAGCCTTAAATCCGGAACAGCTCAAATCCACGCGCGAAAGTGGTGTAGCAGTGTTGAGTTTATTGGGCTTTGGCGAGGTGGGGATGGACGTGGCAAGTTTGGTGCTGATTGAAAGTATGTCAGGTCAAACCGTTTACATCGTGGCTCAGGAAAATGCTTTTGGACCGAAAGAAAACCCGTTTCTGATACTGCCTAAAGAAAAGGTGGCTGATTTAGGACTCTATAAAGAGGAAGCAAAATTAGTACCCGGTGTTAAAGTCCGTTTGAGGGGGGAGCCTTATACCGGTATGGTGGGTATCGTCAAGGATTTACCATCAGAAGAGATGGTTTTCGCCAGCGGCTTGCAAAGCCCATCAGTTGTCGTTATCTGTGAAGGGGATCAGGTTATCAATGCCTCAATCCACAACATAGATTTGATTCAGTCCTAAGTTACCTTCTTACTTAAAGCTATCTGTAAAAATCGAAAAAGCTTATGGTTGGATGATTTCGAGGAAAGCGTCGTCCACCCAACAGGTCAAACCCGCATCGGTTTGTAGTTCCTGCCAGGTTCGGTTGTTGAGTTCCACTTCCTTGCCGGTTAATTGGACGATCGATTGGTATGCCAGGACGCCAATAATTTGGGCGCCACCGGGTTCGTTTCGGCAATAAAGCCCAGTGGTTGAGGTAACCCGACCCTGAAGTGGCAAAGGTGTTGGAGTGGGCTGGGGCGTGTTGGTTGGCAAGGGCGTTGGGCTGGGCTCTGGTTGTTTTGTGGCGGTTGGCGTTGGTGTGAATGTCGCCTCAACCGTTGTTTCCAATGTCAGCGCGGGTGTCACCTGGACTTCCTGATATTCTTCGGGTTCTTCAATTACCACAGGGATCTTGTTTCCGTAGCAGAAATATGCCGCAGCGCCCAGTAAAAGCAAAAGGCCAACAAAGATCAACCAGCCTGCCAGGCCGTTTATTTTAATCCTGAGTGACCAAAAAACGATGACTATTAAAACAACGACACAAAGTAAACGCAGTACGGATAAGATCAGGGTGGGAAATGCAGCTTCAAAGCCGACTCTGGCAAACTGCCAGCCGGCTAAGAGCATTTGCATAAAAATCAGCACATTGAAAACAATCGCGCTTAAACGCGACAAATTGGAGTTGGATGTGAACCAGTATGCGGTAAAGATGGCTGATAAGAAGAGAATGAGCCACTCGAGCCAGGTGTCATTCAAGAGAAAGCTAAATGGTATAGTGTCTGCACTGATTTCCTGGGTGTAAAGTTCATGTGCCAAATAGCCACCGCCGAAGAAGGCAGCCGCCATCAAGACGAGGGCGAGAATGGCTCCGCCAGCGCGTGCTACAGACCTGGTGGCTGGGGCAAGCGAGAGGCTAAGGAGAGCGTTATGAGCAGGTACAATCAGAGCAGCGACCATCAGTAGCAAGGGCTTGTTATAAACAAGCGCCAAAACAAACAGAAGAAGGCTCAAACCCACTTGCAGGATGAAACTAAGCGGTTTGATGGCAGCGCGGTGACTCAATACCTCGAGAAAGCTTTGCCTTTCCTGGTCGCTGGCTTTGCCAAGATAGCGCCTAATTTGCCCCTGGGGCTGGGTTCGTAATCGGTCAGGTGTAAACTCTGTGCTGGGTATGCTCATACGTTGTCCTTAATCTGTTGTCGCTCCTTATGTTGCACATTCTGTGCCTGGTGTGTAGAGTCAACCGTAATATACCTTCTCGCAAGAACCAACGTCTCATTTATTTATCGTTATAATATGAGTGGTTATGTGTGCTTGTTCTGTCTGATTCACATAAAAATGCATGAGCATAATGACAAAAAGAGAATGTATTATGAAACGAAAGAGCCACTTTCAAAGGATAAGTCGCGTGTTTTCAATCTGCATGGCGTTCTTGTTGCTGTTTGGAACCCTTTCCGCTTGTGTTTCCAGACCTGAATCGGAAGCCTTGCCAGAATCTGCTGGCTCAGATAAAGAAAAGGACGTATTAGAACCCCTTGTTTTTGATTTTAGCCAGGTCGCGCCACTTGAAGCATCTAAACAAGGTCGCACTGAAGCGAACAGCCGCATGTTTGACGCGCTAATAGCGGATAACAGTTTCGCGCGTTTTGCTTTTGAGATCAACGATGATTTCGGTACTGCTGAAATTGAAGCACTTTATGAAAATCTTTATGCTAAAGTGGTTGAGTTCTTGAAGACCTTTCCCATTTCGTTGTATGAAAAACCCGAAATCGTGTTTGTGGGCTATACTGACGAGCCGGGTATTTATAAGCAGCATGCCAGAATCCCCTACAGTATGGTTAAACAAGGCGATGTGGATGAGTTTATCCTGAGAGCGTTCTTGACGCAAAGTGAACCCTGGTTAAGTTATGGTGTGGCTGATTATCTCTTTGCTGAGCCGAAAACAGTTGATTTAAGTTTGATGGAAGACACCGAAAAACTTTATCTTACCGGGTTGAGTTTTGAACTGCCTTATGTAACAGAAGCAGAGCGGGATAATGCCATCGCTCTGGCGGGTTCCTTTGTGCGTTATATCATTGAAAAGGATGGCGAAGAAGCTATTCTGTCATTGTTGGATGGCAGTTCGACACTGGATATCTATGCCATGATTCAAGACTGGAGTGGCACCAGCAACAGCTTTTTAGAAGCCCATCCCGAAGTTCTTGATGGCAGCTTAAACTATTATGATTATGATAAGTATGACGTAAAAGTTGATGATGGCGCTTTTGAAATTTATTTCAGATTGCGCGACGTTGAACCTGCCTCAGGCTTAGATTCACCGGTTAAGCTATATGGTTTTGTAAATCGCATTCGAAGCGCGGCAAAACAGATTTCCGATTTCGCGAATGAACATGACATTCCTGTCATAGATAGTAATATCAGTGTGTTTACAGAAACTGATACTGAATTAGCTGCTCTTTCGGGGTTATTAGGTGGGGAGGCACGTCCATCAATGATTGTTTTTTCACCGTATGATGGCTGGCGCGCAACACTCGAGCATGAAATGATTCACGTCATGTTTGGGAGGAAAGTTGGCGAAGATGGTCCAAATTCCCCTTTGGGCAGTGAAGGTCTCACGGAACTGCTAACAAACTATCTTATATTTGACGACCAAAGCATATATGAAATGGGGGGTGTTCCAGAGGGTTCTGCTTACAATATCCTCCGGTCGGTAAAATTCGGAGAGCTTAAAGAGACTGATTTTATCTTCCCAAGTGGTTTCAAAGCATTTCAAAGGGCAGCAGAATATTATGAACATTTTGATTCATTAGACAAAGGCAAGGAGCAATTTGATTACGCCCTTTTCCTTGATGGTGCTGCATATGGCTGGCTGCTTCAATGCGATGAAACGGGGGAAGTCCTTGAAGATATGTTTAGCAAAGATTTGGCAGGCAGTAAATCATCCTATCTACTTTCCTATGAAGCAGGCGCTTCTTATTTTAATTACCTCATCAATCAAAAGGGCTATTCTGTAAAGGATCTGGTGGATGCCTATCATGGTGATATGGATATAGAGGACTATACCCAAGAATGGGCTGCCTGGATAAGGGAAAAATTAAATGCTGTTAAAAGAGCACCGCTTGTTTTTGACTTTAGCCAGGCCGCGCCGCTTGAAGCGTCTAAACAAGGTCGCACTGAAGCGAACAGCCGCATGTTTGACGCGCTAATAGCGGAAAATAGTTTCGCGCGTTTTGTTTTTGAGATCAACGATGATTTCGGTACTGCTGAAATTGAAGCGCTTTATGAAGACTTTTACACCAAAGTGGTTGAGTTCTTGAAGACCTTTCCCATTCAGCTATATGAAAAACCCGAAATCGTGTTTGTGGGCTATACTGATGAGCCGGGTATTTATAAGCAGCATGCCAGAATCCCCTACAGTATGGTTAAACAAGGCGATGTGGATGAGTTTATCCTGAGAGCATTCTTGACGCAAAGTGAACCCTGGTTAAGTTATGGCATTGCGGATTATCTCTTTGCTGAGCTGAAAACAGTTGATTTAAGTTTGATGGAAGACACCGAAAAACTTTATCTTACCGGGTTGAGTTTTGAACCGCCTTATGTAACAGAAGCAGAGCGGGATAATGCAATTGCTCTGGCGGGTTCCTTTGTGCGTTACATCATTGAAGAACATGGCGAAGAAGCTATTCCGCCATTATTTAATGGCAATTCAACACTGGATATCTATGCCATGATTCAAGACTGGAGTGGCACCGGCAACAGCTATTACGAAGCCCATCCTGAAGTTCTTAATGGCAGCTTGAGCTATTATGATATTGAAAGCTATGACGTAATAGTTGATGATGGCGCTTTTGAATTTTATTTCAGATTGCGCGACGTTGAACCTGCCTCAGGCTTAGATTCACCGGTTAAGCTATATGGTTTTGTAAATCGTATTCGAAGCGCGGCAAAACAGATTTCCGATTTCGCGAATGAACATGATGTTTCTGTCATAGATAGGGGTATCAGGGCCTACACTGATACAGATACTGATTTTTATTCTCCTCGGTCTGCGCAGGCAGGTCCATCAGAAGTCATATTTTCATCGAATACTGGCTGGAGTACAGCAGTAGAGCATGAGTTAGTACATGTCATGTTTGGGAGGAAAGCTGGCGAAGATGGTCCAAATTCCCCTTTGGGAAGTGAAGGTCTCACGACTTTGCTGACAGACTATCTTATATTTGATCATCGAGACATATTTGAAATGGGAGGTATTCCAGATAGATCTTTTTACAACAACCTTATGTGGTTGAAAGCCGGAGAGTTTGATGAATCTGATTTGATATATGCGGACGAATTAGAAGCAGGTCAAAAGGTGGTGGAATGTTACGAACAATTTGCTTCATTAGATAAAGGGGAAAGTCAATTTGATTACGCGCTTTATATTGATAGTCTTGCATATGTCTGGTTGATTCACTGCAAAAAGACAGGGGAAGCTGTTGAAGACATGTTTAGAAAAGATTTGGCGCGCAGTTCAGAATCCTCTCCACTTGCCTATTATGCGGGCGCTTCTTATCATAATTACCTCATCAATCAAAAGGGCTATTCTGTAAAGGACTTGCTGGATGCCTATTATGGTGACATTCCTATCGAGGACTATACCGCAGAATGGATTGCCTGGATAAGAGAAAAATTTAATGCTGTTAAAAGAGAGCCCCTTGTTTTTGATTTTAGCCAGGTCGCGCCACTTGAAGCGTTTAAACAAGGACGTGATGAAACGAACAGTCGCATGTTTAACGCGCTAAAAGCAGATAACAGCTTTGTACGTTTCATTTTTGAAGATAATGATGAATTTGATACTGCTGAAATTGAAGCGCTTTATGAAGACCTTTACACCAAAGTGGCTGATTTTTTGCAGACCTTTCCCATTCAGCTGTATGAGAAACCCGAAATCATGTTTGTACGCTTTGCTAACGAGCCAGCTTATTTTGAACAGCGGGCTATCATCCCCTACAGTATGGTTAAACAAGGCGATGTGGATAAGTTCATACTGAGAGCCTTCTTGACGCAAAGTGAACCATGGTTAAGTTATGGTGTGGCTGATTATCTCTTTGCTGAACCAAAAGATGTGGATCTTCGTTTAATTGAAGACGTCGAAAAGCTCTATCTTACCGGGCTGAGTTTTGAACTGCCTTATGTAACGGAGGAAGAACGGGATAATGCGATTGCCCTGGCAGGTTCCTTTGTGCGTTACATCATTGAAGAACATGGCGAAGAAGCTATTCCGCCATTGTTTAATGGCAATTCAACACTGGACATCTATGCCATGATTCAAGACTGGAGTGGCACCGGCAACAGCTATTACGAAGCTCATCCCGAAGTTCTTTATGGCAGTTTCAGCTATTCTGATGTCGAAAATTATGAAGTACAAGTCGATGATGGCGCTTTCAAGATTCATTTCAGACTGAGCGACCTTGAAACTGTATCCCCTTTGGATACACCTGTTGCGCTATACGATTTTGTCAACTATATTCGAAACACGGCAATACAAATTTCCGAATTCGCGCATGTACATGGTATTCCTGTCAAAGACAGTGGCATTGAAGTATACACAGCTGATGATGATAAGGGTGATGCTGGAGGGCGAGCAGCTGCAACAGAGATCAGATTTTCATCAAATGGCTGGCACGCAACATTGGAACATGAAATGATACATGTCATGTTCGGGATAGTTGGTATAAATAATTCAAATAACGATTGGACAGGTGAAGGTCTCACGACTTTACTTGAAAACCATCTTATTTTTGGCCAGGACAGATTCGTAACCGCGGGTGTTCCAGAAAGTTCTTATTACAACATCCTTCGGGAGGTAAGATCCGGAGAGCTTAAAGATTCTGATTTTACATTTAAAGGTTCATTAAAAGATTTCCAAAGGGTAGTGGAATATTACGAACATTTTGATTCATTGGACAAAGACGAAAGTCAATTTAATTATCCTCTTTTTATTGATGCTACTGTATATGCCTGGCTGGATCATTGCGATAGAACAGGGCGGGATGTTGAAGAAATGTTCAACATAAATTTGATGAGTATTTATAGTTATCACCTTTCTTATCAAGTTGTCGCGTCTTATCTCAATTTTCTGATTAATCAAAAGGGCTATTCTGCGAAAGACCTCGTGGAGTCATTTCATGGCGACATACAAATTGATGACTATACCGCGGAATGGTTGTCTTTGATAAGAGAGAATATGAATGAATTAAAAAGTAATTAAAAGCCTTTTTGTTTAGCTTGGAATGGCTTGATGAAGGACGATAAAGGCAAGAAAGTTGCATACACGATTGACTACTAGGCGATGTGTGAAATGAGGATTAAAATCATAAGGCAATCCAGAATAAGAATGACCTTAAAGATCAAAACTTATTGGTAGATGGTATTCCGTTTAGAATTTGCTAAAAAAGATTCCAAACAATAGTTTCTAAATGGAAGAACAACTTTTTGGTAAAGGTTTAAAAAAATCGTATACCAAGAACAATAAGACTCCTAATATGATAAATGAAATTATTCTGTAATCTACAACAGGTCCAATTTTAAATAGATACGATAGGTATGCAATAAAACTAGAAAACCAAATAAGAACTGATATGTAAAACCGGTTTGGCTTGATAAAAAGATAAACAACAGCCAACAGATCTCCCAAAAATAAATATCTGTCGTGCATAGCGGGTAAAAAATAAACACAAATTAATGTTGAAATTATACCTAATTCAATTAAATTATCGTTCTTCAACGAGATATTTTTCTTGGAGATTACTAAATATACGAAACAACCTATGAGAACGAAAGTAAGTAGTATTGCCGGGGTAGAAAATAAAGCATAATCATTGGGAAATAGAAAAGAAAAGTTTGGAAAGTTATATACCAATGAATAACTGAAATTTAACTGTAAATTTAGCGTTTGGAAAATTTCAGCAAAAGGTTTTCCAAAACATAGTGCTGGTAAATGAGTGATTATGTAGACAGCAGGAATGTATAAAAAATTCAATAAAGAAAATTTGCGGGTTTTGAAGTAGAGAATGATGAACAGAGGCAGAATGAAGATAGCCTGTAATTTGAAACTTAGCGCAACTCCATAAACTACAAATGACCATCCGTAATGTTCATCAGTGTAGAGGTAGAGTGAGACAAGCACCAAGCTTGCATATACAATATCACATTGACCCCAAAGAGAACTGTTAGTAAAAATAGTAGGTGTGAATAAAGTTGTTGTGTAAGCCAGGATAGGTATAGTGCTAAACTTCGGGCGATTTGTTAATTTGGATACGAATAATCCGACAAATACTGCTGCGAGAAAATCAAATATCCAACTGACAACTTTCATTTTTGCGATTGTTGAACCGGGCAAATAGCTTATGAGTGCCATTATATATTGATACATTACTGTGTAGTTTGTCTGAAGGTCTTTTTGAAAGGTCGAAATACCTAAGAAACCGCCATTGGTTTTAAGATATGCAACCCAAGGTTCGATACAATCCGTCATATCATTAGAAAGAAAACCTCTAAAATGGTTTCGTGCAACAATCGCGATAATAGTCACAACTGTAAAGAAGATAATGTTTATGTATTTATGGAAGAAATCGACTATCAATTTGTCGAATCGTGTTTCTCTGATGTCTATTTTCATTTTACACCTTCTGATTGTATTTATACTTATTGATAAAAGAATTTGTGAACATATAAATTACCATTTTTAATTCAGTATAGATGTTTCGGTCAAGGAAAAAGAATGCTTATCAATGTAAATAGTATTAGGATTAATACAATCATTGATACGTTGGCAAAGGAAAGAAATTATATCGGAATTGGAGGATTGATTGTAACAGGAATCAAAAAGACCCATGAATATTTTTGGAACATTATCATTAGGTATAATCATTCGTCGAACCATAGGAGAATGGTCATATTCATATGATTCGAAAATGGATATTAATTGAATGCCTTTGGCTCCAGTATTAAATGGGAACATGTAAAAAATAAATATAAAAAAAAGAATGCAAAACACCAGATAAAAATTTATATCCTTGACCATAATATGATTATAAATTAGATTGAAAATTTTGATTGATTGTAAATAATGTTTGTGATTTCAAAGTTGTAATGTTCTAACACAGTAAAAACAATTTGTTTAACTAACGTCCTACACTTGTTAAAAACAAAATCTCCGAAAATTATTGCGAATTTATTGAAACTGAGGACTTTTTCGGTATAATTTTGAAAAGCGATTGCCTTTGGCATGGTCTTTATCCTAAATTAGGAATAATCGTGGAAAAAAAGTTAACTGAACATAAAAATACAGGTGTTATCGTCCGATTAGTCGGTGTTGTGGTTGATGTGGAATTTGATGCCGGTAAGCTGCCATCTATTCACAACGCCTTAATGGTGCAACGTCAGCATGAAGAACCCTTGATTTTGGAAATCCAGGAACACGTCGGCACAAACGTTGTGCGCGCCATCGCCATGGGTAGCACTGCGGGTTTGCGGCGCGGATTGCCGGTCATTGACCTCGATACGTCTATTCAGGTGCCCGTTGGCAGACAGACACTTGGGCGTTTGTTCAACGTGCTGGGTAAGCCGATTGACGGTTTGGGCGATTTTGTGCCCGAAAAGACGATGCCTATCCACCGCAAACCACCTGATATCAAAGACCAGGTTATTTCAAAGAGCATGATTGTTACTGGCATCAAGGCGATTGATTTGCTGACACCTTATCCCAAGGGTGGCAAGGTGGGTTTGTTCGGTGGCGCGGGCGTTGGCAAAACGGTCTTGATGCTTGAGCTGATGAATAACACCATCACCAAATCATCCGGTATCGTGCTGTTTGCCGGCGTTGGTGAGCGCAGCCGCGAAGGCAACGATATGTGGCTGGATATGAACCGCTCGGGCTTGATGGATTCAACCATACTTGCTTTTGGGCAGATGAACGAGCCACCCGGCGCGCGTTTGCGTATTCCCTACACCGCTTTGACTATGGCGGAGTACTTCCGCGATGAAGAACAGCGTCCGGTTTTGATTTTTATTGACAACATTTACCGCTTCATTCAGGCCGGTTCGGAAGTTTCTGCCTTGTTAGGTCGCCTGCCCAGTGAAATGGGCTATCAAAGCACTCTGGATTCCGAGATGGGCGTCCTACAGGAACGCATTACCTCAACCAGTAATGGCAGTATCACCTCGGTGCAAGCGGTGTATATCCCCGCGGATGACGTTACTGACCCTGCTGTGGCGGCGACCTTTTCACATTTGGATGCCACCACGGTGCTTTCAAGGCGCTTGGTCGCCCTGGGGCTTTATCCGGCGATTGATCCCCTGCAATCCAGCTCAAATCTTTTGTCGCCGGAGTATGTTGGCGCGGAGCATTATCGCGTGGCGATGCAGGTGAGGTCCACCCTGGCACGCTATGAGGAACTGCAAGACCTGATCGCGATTCTGGGTATGGAAGAGCTCTCGCTAAGCGACCAGCAAACTGTCATTCGCGCGCGACGCGTGCAACGTTTTCTTACGCAACCCTTTATTGTGGCGGAAGAATTTTCTGGCAAGCCAGGCGCGTTTGTGCCCTTGGAAGAAACAATCAAAGGTTTCGCGCGCATTTTGAGCGGCGAACTGGATGATGTGCCCGAGCAGGCTTTTTTTATGACCGGTACCATCGCGGATGTGCTTAAACAAGCTGAAGCCCTTGAGGTAAGTGCTTTGATTGAAGAAGAAACTTTAGGACTGGAAGATGAGTCAGAAGCCTAAAGACAAGGTGATGCGCGTGGAAATACACAGCATGGCGGGCAGTCCGCTTGTGTTGGAAAATGTCAGTGCGTATAATGTCTTACTTTCCGATGGTGGCTGGCTGGGCATCTTGCCCGGACATACCCATTTGGTCGCTGCCACGGTTGATGGCGAAGCGCGCTACACCATTGGCGAAGAGCAATTTACAAAACACATCAGCAGTGGCATTTTGAGTGTCGCTGATAACGTGGTGAGCATACTAACGACGAAATAATATGGAAGAGAAAGAGAAACCCAGGATTATTCTACCCGGTCAGGCAGACCCCGAAACACGGCGAAAACGTTTGTTTTCGAGCCGTGATTTGCGTGCCACGACCATCGGTTGGGAGATTGCTTTGCCAATTGTCATAGGCCCGGTTATTGGTTTTTTTATCGACCGCAGCAAGGGCACGGGCGTGCGCTGGACTTTGATTTTACTGGGTGTAGGATTGATTGCCGCGGTTACAGCAGTTGTGCGCTATGTGAGCCACGAGATGCATATCATGCATCGTGACGAAGAAGCCAAACGAAAAGAGGCTGAAGCCAAACGCAGAGAGGAGGAACGTCGTGCTATCACCCGTCGTTATTTCGATTCTTAGTTATGCCCTCTGGGTGGCCCTGGGTTTTGCCAGTGCGGTTTTGACTTTTAGCATACTTACCAGGCAGATAAGCAGGATAGATCCGCATGATCCTAACGCGAAAAAAGCGGTCGCGCCAATTTCTTTGGGGCGGATAGCGCGTCTGCTTGTTATCGCGGTGCTTCTTTATTTTGCCTTGAAATGGGATTTCCGTTACGCGATCACTTTTGTGGTGGCTTTAACTGTGGCAACCTGGGGACTGGCGATATATTATCATGTGCGTGCCAAAAAAACTGAAGCTGCCTCGAACCTTGTGCAAACAGCAAAGGAGGACTTAGAACAGGATGGTTGAGCATAAGACCGTGATACTTCTGGGAATGCCCATCAGCGATACGGTGATTTACACCTGGATTACCATGGGAATCATTATCGCGATTGTGCTTTTGTTGAAGTTATTAAAACCCAATCTTTTGGAGCATATTCTGGAAATGGTCATCGGCGTTGTTGATGACGCCATGGATGTGGACGATCTTCATCCCTATATCCCCATGTTGGGTAGCTTGATGATTTTTGTGCTTATTTCCAACATCATCTCGATTATTCCAGGCATGAGGGCACCGACAAGTGATATTAACACCACAATTAGTTTGGCATTGATTGTGGTTTTTTCTGTGCATGTTTATGGCGCGCGGAAAAAAGGATTATGGAAGTATCTTAAAGAATTTGCCAGCCCGATTTTCATGTTCCCCATTGAGCTGATTGGGCAGCTGAGCCGCACGCTTTCGCTTTCCCTGCGTTTGTTTGGGAATATTTTGAGTGGTGACATGATTGTGGCGATTGTGTTTTCCCTGATTCCCATGGTTTTGCCGGTTGCCGCGGTAGCTATTACCGGTATTTCGGGTGTTTTACAGGCTTATGTGATTACCACCCTGGCAGCCCTGTTTATTTCTTCCGCGGTTGAAATCAACGAAGAAGACCAAAAAGTAAAAGAAGAAAAAGCCGCCAAACGGCGTGAAAAAAGAATGCTTAGAAAGAAAAACAGAAAGGAGATTGCTAATGGCACATCTTAGTGAAGAAGCAATCATTACCATCGTAACCATCATTGTTTCAGGCTTGGGAATTGTGATTGGCACCATGATCCCCACCTGGGTAGAAGGCATGGCCGCAGTAAAAGCGATTGAAGGCATGGCACGTCAACCTGAAGCCTCGGGGCAACTGCGCACCGCGATGCTCATCGCTTTAGCGTTGCTCGAAACCGCCTCGATTTACGTCCTGCTCATCGTTTTGGTGCTTTTGTTTGCCAATCCGCTGATTACACGCTTCTTTGGAGGCTAAACCATGCTCGACCTGAACATTAGCACCATCATTTGGGAGATCGTCAATTTCCTGATCATCACCGTGGTGCTGTATTTCCTGGTCTTTAAGCCGATGACCAAACGCGCTGAAGCCCGCGCCATCGAGAAGGCGGAAAACAAGGCCGCGCTTGAACGTGACGTGGAAGAAGCCGCCATAAGATTGCGCGAAATTGAGGACAGGCTTAGTCATCTGGACGAGGAAGTTCAAGTCATTACGGATGAGGCTTACAGTAATAGCCAGGTCTTGCAAAGGGAACTGTTGGAAGCCACACGTCAGGAAGCAGACCTGATCATGCTTGATGCGGTGCAGGAAGCCCGCAAGGAACAGGCTATCGACATCAAGAAGAATCAGGTTGAATTGGTTGACACGGTTATTGGTATATCAAACAAGACTTTGCGCACTGTTACCCCAAAAGCGGTGCATGAGGCATTGCTTGAAGAGCTGCACCAAACCATTTGGAACCTGGGTAAAACCGATATGCGCACGGTTCAAAATATCCGTGATGCTTTGGCAACCCGTTCAACGACCATTGACGTTACCCTGCCTTACGCGTTGACCCCGCAGGAGCATGCCAAGTTGCTTAATACTTTCTATGCTTTGGCAGACAAGGAAGTTGATTTGAATATCATCATCGACCCTATGCTCATCGCGGGTGTAAAAGCGCACGTCGGCGATATTGTTATGGACAACAGCCTGGCAGCGCAACTTGAAGCCTTGCGTGATGAGGTTACCAAGTCGCTGGAAACCTTTACGATGGAAGAAAATGACTGAACTCGATACGCGCACTGACGAGATTTTAGCCCGGTTTAGTGACAAACTGGCAACCCATGACCCTCTAAATGTCAGCAGGGATGATTTCGTGGCACAATCGGTTGACCGTGTCGCGGAAAAGATGGGGCCACAGCCAGGTTCTTTGCGCACGCAGTATTTACTGAAAGAGATTCGAGATTCTGCAGAGATCTTAAAGCACCGCATGATGTTCAAGAGTGTTGGCACAGTACAACATGTGGGCAATGGCGTGGCAACGCTAAGTGGCTTGCCCCTTGTGCATTTGGAAGAGCTGGTTGTTTTCCCGAATGGCACACAGGGAATGGTGCTGAACCTTGATCGAAACCACGTTGACGTGATGTTGCTCGGCGATGACGCGGGTATTCGTGGCGGCGACCTGACCCAAGCGACCGGGCGACGCTTGAGCGTTCCGGTTGGATTGGGTTTTTTGGGACGTGTGGTGAATCCTCTTGGTGAGGCGATTGACGAACAACGCGCGGTCATTCCCTCTGAATATCGCTTTGTAGAACGCATCGCGCCGGGTGTAATTGAACGCGCGCCAGTGGATACACCTCTTTACACAGGAACAAAAATTATTGACGCGCTTTTGCCTCTCGGGCGTGGACAACGTGAGCTGATTATCGGCGACCGTCAGGTTGGCAAGACGACCCTGGCGCTGGATGCCATTTTGACTCAACGTGCCACTGACGTAAAATGTATCTACGTTTCGATCGGTCAGAAGAAAACATCTGTTTTAAGTGCCGTTAAGACGCTTCGGGATGGTGGCGTGATGAACCAAACCACGGTGATTGTCTCCAGTCCGGATGACCCACCCGCGTTGCGCTATCTGGCACCCTATACCGGGGTGACCCTGGCAGAATTTTATTTGGATCAGGGCATGGACGTATTGATTGTCTATGATGACCTTTCCAAACACGCTGATACGTATCGCGAACTGAGTCTCCTCCTGCGCCGACCGCCAGGGCGTGAAGCTTATCCGGGCGATATCTTCTATTTGCACTCCCGTCTGCTTGAACGCGCCTGTCGGCTCAGCGATGAAAACGGTGGTGGCAGCATTACCGCCTTGCCCATCGTGACCACCCAACGGGGCAATATTTCTTCTTATATCGTGACCAACCTGATTTCAATCACGGATGGTCAGATTGTTTTGAACACGAACGATTTCAACAAAGGCGATAAGCCAGCGATTGATATCGGCATGTCCGTTTCGCGTGTGGGTTCTGCCGCGCAGGAAAGCGCTATGAAAAATGTCGTCAAAGCGCTCAAGCTTGAATTGGCGCAATATGAAGAAGTGGCGCGGTTCTCGCGCTTTGGCACGGAAGTGAGCGAGTCGACCCAAAAGCAAATCGAACGCGGTGACCGTTTAATGGCCCTTTTAAGACAAGGCCCGCATCAGCCGGTTCGGTTTACGGACCAGGTTTTGCTCTTTTACTGCCTCACGAATGGTTATCTTGATGCCATTGCGCCAGTTGATATTCCGCAATTTTCCGATGCGCTCTTACGGCATCTGCATACCCACGCGCCCCAGGCGGTTGACATTATTCGCTATCAGCGGATTTTGAATGACGAAGCCAAAGCACAAATCGACGAGGTTATGCAAGGTTTTGACCAGGCTTGGTTGAAGAAAAGGAGTAAAGCACAATGAAAATGGTGATGACGATTGTCCCCAAAAAGTTTGCTGAAGAGACCTTGAACGCCATTATTGAGGCGGGCTTTACGGCAACTTTTTACGAAACCCGCGGCGGTATGTTGCGCCAGAGCCAGACCACCATGTTTAGTGCTGTGCGCGAAAAAGACCTGGTAAAACTGTTGCGGGCTATCGCGCCCATTGGCGCGGAAGAAAACATTCTCCATCGGGGTTTTGGACTCGAAAGGCAAATGGTTTTTTATAATGGCACGGTGGTCTTTATCTGGTCGCTTGAAGACTTCCCCGATTTATCTGAATCTGAACCTGAAGCTGAAGAATGAGTTCTCTCGATCGTGCCGAAGCCAGGCTTGAAAACCTGGAAGCCATTGAACCTTTGTTGGGTTCTCTGCGCGTGCTGTCTTTGAGCACGATGCAAATGGCGCTAAATCGGCAGCAATCCCTTAAGGAATACAAGGGACGTTTTTTGGAAATCGCCCGCTTTTTGCGCGCCAAAGAGACTCCACCCAAAGAAAAGAAAGTTTCCAAAACAAAAATAAAAAAAGACTTATGGGATGATGCCGGGGATGATTTTCCAGAAGATGACTTTTCTGTAAAAGAAGAGCAAAAGCGAAATAAACGCATTCTGGCAGTTATTGGCAGCAGTCGTGGTATTTGTGGTCAATATAACAAGCAATTGGCGCACCAAACCGCGCGCCTGCTGGAAAAAGAAGCTTCCGAAGCAGGTGAAGTTGAGGTGCTGGCGTTTGGCCCGCGTCTGCACAATGCCCTGCGGCTGGAAGATGTGGTTTTTAAGCCTGGGCCAGTTCTGGCACAAGGCTCTTTGCCTGATTATGCGCGGGTTTCGAAGCTGATGCGCTCGTGGGAGGCGCGGGTGAACGCTGGTAAGCTAATGTCCGTTTCGCTGTTGAGCTTCAAGCGTTTGGGCACGCGCAATGTGTATAAGCCCAAACTCAGCCAGCTTTTGCCAGATACCGGACATTTGTTAGACGATCTGGAAGCCCAGGACGAACTTTTTCCGGAACCGATTGTTGAAGGTGATCCGCTTGAAATTCTCGGACGTATTGAAAACCATCTGAACGCGATACGCCTTTATGACCTCATTCTGGACGCCATCGCCGCTGAAAACCTGTATCGCTACCGTCTGTTGGAAGAAGCCAAGGAAAATACAGAATCGCTTGTTGATGAGCTGAGTGTCGCGTTGCAAATGGAACGCAGAAAAGCCATCACGCAACAAATGCAACAACTTGGCGTGGCATCAGGCATGCTCGCTGAGCGGTAATTTTCTTATGATGCTCGGCGGGACGCCGGCATGAGATAGTTATACGCCTCGCCTCGGCGTCTTCGCCGAAGCTAAAATGCATGGCACGGATGCCATGCATCAGTAGGATAGTACAACTGGCGCGGGGTGTCCGATGAGTCGCAAATCTTGGTCTATCTTTACCCCGCCACGCGCTTGATAAATCTGCTCGGCGGGACGCCGGAATGAGATGAATAAATTGTTCGCTGAGGCGTCTTCGCTGAAGTAAAAAGCCGGGCTACATGGCAGGACGCCAGTAGGAGACTGTCACACAGGCATAAGAATAAAAAATGGCCAGCAAAGCCAGCCATTTATTGTGTTTGAAAGTAGTTCTTTCTAACCCAATACCTAATCCGCTACGGTGACGACGGGGAAATAAATCATCGGACGCACAAGTATGGTTATCGTGGCTGGCATGGAGTCTGCCTCGCCATCGTTGGCAACAAAAGTGATGCTGTCTTCACCATAAAAACCCGGGTTTGGGGTGTAGGTTACATCAGGCAAGTTAGTTTCAAGCTCACCATGTTGTGGCTCACTGGTGATGCGAAAAGTGATTTGGTCACCATCGGGGTCCACACCTCCCAGGGTAAATCGAACCGCTTGCCCAACACCGGTGTAAACCACCTGGTCACCCGCGGCTGGTGGGTAGTTGGATAAATGGAGCTTTAGATTCAGATCGATTAACTCGCCTGAAACGCCAGAGCCGTTATCGCAAAGGAAGAGAGTCCATACCCCTTGGGCTGAACGACCGAAATACTTGGCAAGGTTGTTGTCGGTGCTTGGCCCAGCCAGCCTTCCGAATAGCGGTTCTCCAAGAACGTCATCCTGACCGTTGTGCAAAGGTTCGGTGCTGTTATCGTTGATGGTCACATTGAAGTTTTTCTTTGCGTCCTGTTGTGAATTGATAACAAAAGTTGGTTGAACATCACCGGGGCCTTTCAACTGAAGCCAGATTTGCCCGCGTTTCTCATGGGCAAGAGCAAGCTCAATATCAATATCCTCCACATTACGGTTGACATTCACCTGAAACGTTTTGGTGATACCATTGCGATTTACGCAACCATTGTCGGGAATGCTCTCGGTAACAAACCAGGTGAAGGAGGCTTCATCGCTGTTACCGGCGTGGTCCGAAGCGCGCACGTCAATCGTATGCATACCGACCTCATCCGGAAAAGCGCGCAGCCCTTCAATTGTAAAACCGAGATCAAAGTAGAACTCACGTTTTTCGTAATCGCCTTGGGTGAGATTTGGAATATAAAGGTCGTTGACATACAAGGAATCATCAGAACCACCAGGCATCTTGCGAAAATCCCAAAAGGTAATCCACTCGTCAGAACCATCCAGTTTGAATTCAATCTTATGCGGTGGCAAGTCATAAACGTCACTCATGTACAGGTCGCTGGCTTTTAGATACAGGCTGTAAGGTGTTCCTTTACTGACGGTATTTCCCTGCAGTGGTGTATTTCCATTCAGAAGCCCGATTTTGTGAATAACCGGATCCTGAGTGTCGGCGTGGGTGCCGGGATTATGAAACTCAAGTGGATTGATATAAATATCGCCCGCGGCAAGGACATTAAGATGGATGTGGTGAAAATATTGATCAATGGCCCATTCGGTCCAATTGACAACGGCACCAATATAGGTATTGGGGTCTACAAAACCACCGTTAGTGGGGTCGGCAAGGTAAGCCTGATAAGCATCGCGTATGCTTTGTGGAATGGTGTTGTTATCTATATGGTGAAATTGCCAAACGTAACCTTCCGGGTCAAGGACGGCGACTTCCCAATAGAGCGGGCTACCAGATCCATAGTTTTCAACGTTTACTACCTGTCCACCGGTGCGTGTGTAGACTGGCACGCCATAATTGGGGGTAACCATATCAATACCATGGTGGAAATAAGCACTGCTTAGGTTGCCGTAACACTGGTAAGAAGGCAATGTATGCCCCATTCTGGAAAAATCAAGTGGCCAGTCGTAGGTTGCGTGGGGACCATCCGGGTCTGCCCAGGCGATACCTGCTGAGCCGGTATTTGGGCGATTCTCGTTGTCCGTTTGAACAGGTGGTGTATCGGCTGTTTGAGTGGTGGGTACTGGATTGGCTTTGACGATACTGCCATTGCCCATGAGCAATGACAGGATTAACAGTAGAAGAGCGACTTTTGAGAAAAACCTGGAGGATTTTGACATTGTTTTCATCCCATTTCTTTTTATTTACGCTGGGTTTATTCTAACCCTTTGCGTGATTTCGCGCTCTCTTTTCTACACATGTATGTTCATTTGTTTTAGCCAATATCTCTTTTTGGGCAAAGCGCTGAATACGACTGGTTATCCGGGCTGAAAACAATCCGGGCTGAAAACCTAACTTTTGTTATCTCTTCGTGATAAACTTTTGTTGCGATGAATCCGAAATCACTTATCCTGCTTGAATATCATAAAATCCTGGGCAAACTCAAAGCCTACGCGTCCTTTAGCGCGTCTGAAACGCTTGCCACGCGTTTGCGCCCAACCAGTAGCCTGCCCAAAGCGCTCACGCTACAAACCCAAACCCGCGAAGCGCGCTATCTTCTGAACCTTAGCGATACGGTTAGTTTTGCCGGAAGCGTTGATTTAGCCCCTTTGGTGGGCATGGCGCGGAATGCCATCGCGCTTGAAGCGCCGGATCTCATCGCCATCCGCAATACGCTCATCAGCGCGCGTGATGCCAAACGCGTCATCCTAAACCGCGCGGAAGAATTACCTCATCTGGCTGGTATCGCTGAAGGACTCACCGACGGCGCGGGTTTGATTGACCTCATCAACCGTACCATCACCGAGCGTGGCGAAGTACTTGATAGCGCCAGCCTGGCTTTGGGGCAAATCAGAAACAAAATGAAGGTCACCCACGCGCGCCTGATTGACCGCCTCAGCCGCTACATCAACGATCCCAATTCCATGAAACTGCTCCAGGAGCCCCTCATCACCCAGCGCGGTGGGCGTTATGTTTTACCCCTTCGCGCGGAATGCAAGGGCAGTCTAAAGTCGATTGTGCACGACCAAAGCGCCAGTGGGGCGACCCTTTTTGTGGAACCGGTGGCTGTGGTTGAGCTGAATAACGAACACCGCGAACTTGAACTTGCTGAACGTGATGAGGTACTGCGGGTTTTGCGGGGACTTTCCCTGCGCGTAGCCGAATTGCATGATAGTTTGCTTGCCAACACACGCGCCATGGCGGAACTCGATTTAATTCTGATGAAAGCCAAATATGCCGAGGATCTCGACGCGGTGGAACCCATACTGGTGGCCTTTGATGAAAAGCCTGCCTCACACCATCCGGGCAGTTGCATCCGACTGCGTCGCGCGCGACACCCACTCTTGGATCCGGAAAAAGTTGTGCCCATTGACGTTGAAATGGATAACGAAAACTTCGCGATCGTGCTCACTGGCCCTAACACTGGCGGAAAGACGGTAACGCTTAAAACGGTGGGCCTGGCGGTATTGATGGCGCAATCGGGCATGCCAATTGCTGCGCAAACCGGTTCAAGTTTGAGCGTTTTCCGTGATGTTTTTGCGGATATCGGCGACGAACAGAGCATTGAACAATCGCTCTCGACCTTCTCAGCACATATCACCCAATTGGTGCGCATATTGAAGCGCGCGGATTATCGTTCGCTGATTCTCCTGGATGAACTTGGATCGGGCACAGACCCGCAGGAGGGCTCAGCATTAGCCCGCGCGGTACTCACCTGGTTGCTCGAAAAGCGTATTACCAGCATCGTCGCCACACATTATCCCGAGCTAAAAGCCTACGCCCACGTGACCAAAGGCGCGGTGAACGCTTCCCTGGAGTTCGATTTAGAAACGCTGAGACCTACCTATCGCTTGACAATTGGCTTGCCGGGCAGGTCGAACGCTTTAGCGATTGCTGAACGCCTGGGGCTTAAGCAAGAAATCATCGAGATGGCGCGGCAGGATATTGACCCCACAGAACTGGGCGCGGATGACCTTCTGGACGAGATTCGCCGGCAACGCGATTTGACCGCCGAAAGTTACGCGCTTGCCGAGCGTGCCCGCAAAGATGCTGAAAACACGCGCAATCAGCTCAACAGACGCCTGGACGACATCGAAAACCGCAAAGATGCCATTCTTGAAGCGACTCAGAACAAGGCTGAAGAAGAACTTGAAGCCATGAAGCAGGAACTGCGCGATCTCAGGCGTGTTTTGGCGCGGTTGCAGGCAGCGCCCGAAAAGAAAGCCGAACTGACGGAAGTGCTTGAAAAAGTTGAGGTCATTGAAAAGCGCCATGAAAAGAAAGCCCGCCAAATAAAACGTCGCCCACGCCCGAAGTCAGAAAAAGGGCCCTTGAAAGTTGGCGAAAAGGTCATCGTGCGCAAACTGGGCACCGAGGCGGTGATTAGCGCGATTGACGGTGACGATATCGAGGTGCAGGCCGGCGTTTTGCGCTTGCGTTTACGCGCGGAGGATTTGCGCCGTAAAGTGGAGGAAGCGCCGGAAGAAGCCGCGCCTGAACAACCCAAGCCTGACCAAGCCAAACCTGAAAAGAAAGGACGCACCCGTCTGCCCGCGGTAAGCATGCCCTCTTTGGAGCTTTATTTGCGCGGTAAACGTGTGGATGATGGTTTGGATGAGCTCAAACTCTGGCTGGAACGTGGTTTTGCCTCGGGTATGCTTTTTGGGCGTGTCATCCATGGGTATGGTACCGGCGCGATGAAAGATGCTGTTCGGGAAGAATTAAGGCACTCACCCTTTATCAAACGCTGGGAAGCCGGTGGCGAAAAAGAAGGTGGCGATGGCGTGAGTGTGGTTTTTTTTGATCATGATTAAGATTTGCTGATGTACCTGGCGTTTTGGTGGAGATAAAAACTTGTTGATTAGCATGGCATTACGGCAAAATTTGACCTTTTCATACTCCAGTATAATTAAATGAGTTAGATAGGTGGTTTTGATTTCTAAGGTACGATGATTTTCGTCATCATACCGTCACCAGAAGTGTCGTTTTTTCAATTAGGAGAAGAAACACAGACCGAAAGGAGTTTTATATGAAACTAAAACACATCATCAGCCTCATCTTCGTACTGGCAATGCTAGGCGCGTGCGCGCCAGCATCACCAACGCCAGACTCTAATCAGGATAATTCAACGAAACATTCCCAGAGCGGAGAATCCAATACCCATAACGAAAAAAACGCAGAACCACTTCTTCAGGATACATATCCTGCAGATGATGAACCTTTAACTGCGGAAGATTTAAGCGTGCCCGCGCCTGCGTTCAGCATTAGTTATATCGAGCAAATATCGGACAATCAAGCTGAACTTGTTACTGTAAGCCTCAATCGTAATGTCCAATATCCGCGTCTTCCTGTTGATTATCGAACAAAACTAAAAATAGAGCCACGGGTAGATGAAGAAGGCAATGTCTTCCTGCTTTATGGCATTTCAGAATATTATTTTTCAAAACTGAGTCCCGATGGAAAGGCGGACACGATTCAACTGGATGTTTACTCTGTATTTGATGCCATCTGGGTTGGTGACCATGTGCTCATTTGTCAAAACAACGCGAATCTGGAACTTATGGTCCTCAACCCACAGTTAGAGCTTGAATTGGTGCCAGATGTCAGGTGTGATGGCAGGATGGGCTTAGCCAATGGAGAGAAAGATATAGCGATTTGGGTGTCTGGATCGCATGAAGATGGAAAAAGCTATGCCAGTTATCATACATACAATCCTGTAAGCAAAGAAAGCAGTGAAGGCAGCATTGAATTACCTTTCATCTATGGGGATAATTTAGCGGAGATTAGTGATGATCCAAATTACAGGGGCTTAATGGAAGTAATCGCTTTTGATTATGAGAATGAAAACGTCATCATCACATACATGAAATGGAACAGCACCGAGAATGTCCATGAACCTACCATTGAGATATATGACCCAAGCTCAGGCGAAGTGCTCCATTCAGCTTTTGGTGGTGGACTAAACTATACCATTGAGTTTTATGGTGACGGGCTCTTTGACAGACGTTCCAACGATACGGGCTCTATAGGAACAATCGCTTACAGATTGTCTGACCTCGTACCAATCATTGACATGGCGGATTATGAGATGACACCGCGAAGAGGTGTGCCTGTTATAGAATGGATAGGTACAAACGGGGGTTTATGGTACCGTATGAATAATGAGGTGATTCTGATTTATGACAAAGATGGCAAACGCTTATATCAGTACCAAATCCCGCAAAATCTACCAGAGCGATGTGCGCCGAAAGACTGTGTCATGCTTGGTATGCCATTTTTGGAAAACTAACTGACCAATATCTAAACCTAACCATCTAATCGTTCAAAAGCAGGGAAGGGCTAATCCCTACCTTGCTTTTATGATAGATTGTATTTCTACACAACGCTAACACTTATAAGCCCCGCGCCCGTGCTATAATGCATAGTTGGGCGTTTTTGCTCTTAAGCCCAACAAAGGACATATTATGCTACAAAAAATTGCACGATTTTTTACAGGGGATCCCAATAAAAAAGCGATCGAAAAACTGAGTGTGATCGTTGATAAAATTAACGCGCTTGAACCGAAGTTTGAAGTTCTCAGCGATGAAGCTTTGGCTGCCAAGACGGAGGAATACAAAGCGCGTCTGGCAAAAGGTGAAACACTGGACGATTTGCTGCCCGAAGCCTTTGCCACCGTGCGCGAAGCCAGCAAGCGTGTTTTAGGTCAGCGCCATTATGATGTTCAGCTCATTTGCGGTATCAATTTGCACAATGGTTCCATTTCAGAATTGCGCACGGGTGAAGGTAAAACGCTCAGCGCGACCCTGCCGCTTTATCTCAACGCGCTTGAAGGCAAAGGCGCGCATCTGATTACGGTCAACGACTATTTGGCGCGCCGTGACGGTCGCTGGATGGGCGCGATTTACCGTTTTTTGGGTATGAGCACTGGCATTTTGCAATCCGCTTCATCATCTGATGGTGCCACACAACGCGCTTTTCTCTACGACCCGGATGAGTCTTCACTTTACGAAGAAACGCATCAGCTACGCCCTGTGCACCGGAAATATGCCTACGCCGCGGATATCACTTACGGTACCAACAGCGAATTTGGCTTTGACTATCTGCGCGATAACATCACCATGCGTTGGGATGACCGCGTGCAAAAGCCGCACCATTTCGCGATTATCGACGAGGTTGACAACATTCTCATCGACGAAGCGCGAACCCCGCTGATTATCTCTGGCCCTTCGCATGAGGATTCGGAAAACTATTACCGCATGGCAAAAGTCGTCAAGGCTTTGCAACCCGAAGATGTTGAGGTAAGCGAAAAGGACCAAACAGTCGCGCTGACCGAAATTGGCGTGGCACACGTTGAAGAATTGCTGGGCGAGCCGCTTTCAGACCCTGAACGACCAGAAGACATCAATCCCGAACAAGCCCGGCTGATGGGTTTTCTTGAACAAAGTCTGCGCGCTGAATACCTCTTCCATCGCAACAAAGAGTACATTGTGCAGGGTGGCGAGGTCATCATCGTGGATGAATTCACCGGCAGAATGATGCCTGGCAGACGCTGGTCGGATGGCTTGCACCAGGCGGTGGAAGCCAAAGAAGGCGTGAAAGTGGAAGCTGAAAATATTACCCACGCCACGGTGACCATTCAGAACTACTTCAGAATGTACAAAAAACTGGCGGGCATGACCGGTACCGCGATGACCGAAAAAGAAGAGTTCTATCGCATTTACGGGCTGGATGTTCTGGCTATTCCCTCTAATCTTGAATACAAAGCCGAACGGGAAGACTCGGGCATCAAAAAAGCCCAGGCAAAAGACGAATTCGGCTATGAATACACTTACTATTACGCGGATGGTGACCCAAGCCGCGAACCGCTCTATTACAAGCGCATGGACTATCCGGATGTGATTTACCGCACCGCGGAAGGGAAATTGCGCGCGATTGTCCTGGAGATCTTGCGCTATCACGCTATCGGACGACCTCAACTGGTGGGTACGACTTCTGTGGATAGTTCCGAGCGCCTTTCTGAGCGCCTCTCATCTGAGATGGTACGGCGTGTGGTGCAGGTGAACCTCATCAGGCGCGCCTGGCGCTTATCCAAAGGCGCCAAAGAGGAAGATTACCAACACGCGCCTGAATTGATGGGGCTGAACGAACCCTTACCTAAACTGCGCATGCCTGAACTGCGTCGACTGGGCAGTCAGTTTGGCATGACGACTATGGACCTGACTGACGAGAGTAACCGTGAAGGGCTTTTGGAGCTTTTGAATCTCGAAGCAAAGCATTGGGAGCGCTTGAAACCGGTCTTTGATGCCGGCATTCCCCATCAGGTCTTGAACGCGCGCAAGCATACCGAAGAGTCCATCATCATTGCCAAAGCCGGCGCGCTTGGCGCCGTGACGATTGCCACCAACATGGCTGGTCGTGGTGTGGACATCAAATTAGGTGGCGAGTTGCCGGAAAATCTGCTTTCAGAGCTCAATCAAATACTGGCTAAGCAGAGCGATTTGGATCCTTACAACATGACCATGCCCCAGCGTCTGGCGGCAGTGAACGCCCTGAACGTTGAACTCGATGAGGAGCAACAAGCCGCGGTGGATGCCTTCAAACAGTATATGGAGCAAATGGCATTGGTGCGTGAGTTGGGTGGTTTGCATGTGATTGGCTCGGAACGCCACGAAGCGCGCCGTATCGACAACCAGCTGCGTGGTCGGGCGGGCCGCCAGGGTGACCCCGGCTCATCGCGTTTTTATCTGGCGATGGACGATGAACTCATGCGTTTGTTTGGGGGCGAGCAGATGGAAAGCATGTTGTCGCGCTTTAAGTTGGACGAAAGTATGCCGATTGAAATTGGCATCATCAATAAGATGGTTGAGCAAGCCCAAACCCGTGTGGAAGGCTCGAACTTTGACGTGCGCAAGCATCTTTTGGAATATGACGACGTGCTTAACAGTCAGAGAAACCGCGTTTATGAACAACGTGACCGCATCTTCCTGAAAGAGGATTTGCATGACGATGTATCGGATATGATTCGCAACGAGATCGCTCCGAAAGTCAGTCAGGCGATGGCAGATGCTGAAGGGCCCTGGAAGCTATTGGCGCAACTGGAAGATATCCAATCGACCATTAACACCGAATTTGGCATTTTTCCCTCTTACACTTTTAAGATGGTGGCGGATGAGTTGGAAGATATTGGTGAGCTTGAAACGCTCAAAGAACGCTTGTTGAACCTTGCACGGGAGGCGGTGAAACAGGAAAACGCGCATATTCTGGAAGGCGCGGAAATGCTCTTGGCGCGTAACCAGGAAACGATCAAGAACCAAATCGCCGAACGCTCTGAGGCTTTAGACGCTTTTCTGGAGACTTATGACCCCGAAAGCGGTCAGGATGCTCAGGCAGAACTCAGCAGTCTGATGGGTGTGCAGGTGCGTCTGGCAATAGCCGAGCAACGCACACTACGCGATGATCCGATGAGTATGAGACAGCCTTTGCGTGACGCGCTGCGCACCGGAGTGACGCTGAATGTGTTGAGAAGAACCTTGTTGACGCTTGAAAAGCGTTTTGGTGAAAGCTGGCCATTCAAAGCTATTGATCTCGCCGCTCAGCCCTGGGCAGAAACCCAAAGCATGCTTTTGAATCAGGCAAAGGATTCCCTCAAGTATCGCTATGAGCTTCTCTTTGGCGAAAATGGCGAGGTAGCGCGCGATATTGAGAGTAACGGGCCACTCTTGGAAGAGGCTTTGGAAGATGAAGAGGCTCTGTATAGAGTCATCCAGATGACAACCATTGGCAAACGGGTCGGTTTTGACCCGCGTTCACGTCAGCGCCAATTCCGGGCGCATATGCGCTTGAACTACATTTTCTCGATGGCTGAAAAGCTTAAGAAAATGAACCCTGAAGAGCTTACGGAAGATATTCTCGAACATCTCGATAGCGCTGAAGAGCATTTGGCTGAAATTTTCGGCATGGCGGACTGGATGAACATCAGGGATAAGAATCGCGTGATTGCTGATGCTCATGCGGCTTCTAGAAAAGCTCTGGCAAAAGTACTGGGCGAGGCACAGTACGAAGCCATTGCTCAGCAACCCCTGGACGAAATCCCTGAAGACCTGCATAAGACCATTCAGAGCGTTCTTGGTTACGAAACCCAAAATCGCGTGTATCGTGATTTGCTCTTAGGTACTTTCACCGATCAATGGGTGGAATATCTGACCGAGATGGAAGCTCTGCGCGTGTCGATTCGTATGGAATCTTACGCCCAGCGTGACCCACTTGTCCAATACAAACACAAAGCCAGTGGTATGTACAGTGAGTTGATGAACACTGTGCGCCAAACGGTTGTGAGCCGCATGTTCCGCTTTAGACCCAACCTGATTTCTAATCAGGACGCGGGTGGAAAAACGGCTTCGGGAGCCGAATCTGCATCTTCTGGCAAGGGTAAGAAAAAACGACGCAGACGCCGCTAAAAGCGTCTGTTAAATGACTTGGAGTTATTGTGAAAAGAATTTTATTGACTAATGATGATGGTGTTCGCGCGCCAGGCATATTAGCCATGGCGCAAGCCTTGCGCGCGGCTGATTTCGACGTGACTGTTTTAGCGCCCGATACAAACTGGTCGGCATCCGGCCATAAAAAGACGATGAACAAACCCTTACGCGTCAGTAAGGTACAGCTGGCTGATGGTAGCTGGGCTTTTGCTTCTGATGGCGCGCCGAGCGACTGTGTGGCATTGGCATTGATGGGCGCGCTGGATATGGCGTTCGATTTTGTCGTTTCTGGCATCAATAACAACGCCAATGTCGGTTCAGATGTGAGTTATTCCGGCACGGTTGCCGCCGCGCTTGAGGCTGGCATCATGGGCAAGCCGGGTTTCGCGGTATCGGTTGACGCGCCTGAACACAATGATGGCAATTTGGATTTTGTTAGCGCAGCCAACAAAGCGACGGAAATCATAGTAAAGCTTCTGGCACAGCCCATGGAAGACCAAAACATGGCGGTGTGGAATATCAATCTGCCTTATCAACCCGATGGCGACTATAAGGGTGTTCAGTTTACACGTCTGGGAAAACGTTTTTACCATGATTTTTTGCTTAGACGCGAAGACCCCTTTGGCAGACCTTATTTCTGGATTGGCGGTGAACAGCCCGGTGGATTAATTGAGGACTTTACGGATTATGGCGCTTTGAAGCAGGGCTATATATCCGTTACACCTTTGCATCTGGATAGCACCAACCACGCAGTTTTAGAAAAAACAGGAAAACACCTAAACTAAACGTGGTATAAAGGAAGCAATGTTACCCGATTATCGTGTTCGTCAAAGAGATTATCTGTTAGAAATATTGCGCGCGTTGACCAAAGAGCTCGACCTGCCGGTCCTGCTCACACGTATTTTGCGCATCACAGTTGAAATGCTCAGCGGACACGCTGGATTTATCGCGCTTTTGGATGATGATCGTGGCTGGCATATCGCCGTGCATCAGGGTCTGCCTGAAGCGCTTTACAGCTATATTGAAAATTGGATGGCTATGTTGCCCAGGGAAATGGGCGAAGATGGCGCGAGGGTGCCAGAGATGAACAAAATGCTGAGTGACATCAGCATGGGTATGATCTCGAGCGTGGGCATCTCGATGATCGCCCAGGGACAGGTTATCGGGCAGATTTATGTCTTCCGTAACTATCGCACAACCTTTACTCAAAATGATTATTCGCTTTTGAACAGCTTTGCCAACCAGGCCGCGATCGCAGTTCGCAATGCCAAGCTTTACAAAGAAATTAAAGATCACAACCTACGCACAACAGCTTTGCTGGACTCAGTCGCGGATGGTATCGTCATTTTAGGGCCGGATTTGCATGTCATGCGAGTTAATGCGGCTTTTTGCAAATTGATTAACGCCTCACCAGGGAGTTTGCTGGGCCAATCTTACGAAAGCGTTTTTCAATGGCAAGGCGTGAAGAAAGGTTTGCCAGTTGACGAAGCCTTTAGCCAAGGCTGGAAACGCCATCATCGTGAAGAGATGTTCATCGAAGGGGATATGAAACGTCAGGGAGGACTGGCGCCATTGCCGGTATCCATCAACTACGCGCCACTCTTTACCAGCGATGGGAGTTTATTGAATATTATCGCCTCTGTGCGCGATATCAGCCGTCATCGCGCGGCTGAAGATATGAAAACGGGCTTTATGTCGGTTATCAGCCATGAACTTAAGACACCCATTGCCCTGATAAAAGGCTATGCCAGCACTTTGCGTCGTGATGATGTGGACTGGGATAAAGCCATGGTGGACGAAAGCCTGGCGGTGATCGAGGACGAAGCTGACCATCTGGCAGCGATGGTGGAAGACTTACTGGACGCAACCCGTTTGCAAGCCGGCGGCCTGGCCTTGCGCCCGAGTGAGTTGGACCTCGACGCGCTTGTTGAAGACCTGCTCAAAAAGCACACGCTCGAAGCTGAAAATCAACCTTTAGTGACACACTTGCCCCATGATTTTCCGCTGGTTTATGCTGACCCGATCCGTGTCAATCAGTTGTTGACCAACCTTATTTCCAACAGCCTCAAATATGCCGATCAAGGGTCTATTGAGGTGTCTGGTGAGGCTTATGATGACTCGGTTAAAATCTGTGTTTCTGACCATGGGCCGGGTTTTGACCCGATTGATGTGCCACACGCTTTTGATCGCTTTTACCGCGCCGATCATAGCTCAAAGACTACCAAAGGCACCGGGTTGGGTTTGTTCTTATGCAAAGCCATTGTCGAAGCGCATGGCGGTAAGATTTGGATTGATGAAAGCTATCACGCTGGCGCCAAAATATGTTTTACTTTACCTCGTTTTTTTCCTAAACCCTTATAATCTTCCAAAAGGGCAAAAATTATGACATACGAAATGCTTAAAGGCTTAACACCTCTTGGAATAGCTGGTTATCAGGTTTATGTACTTGAAGAAACGGATTCAACCAATACCGATGTTCTCAATTTAGCCAGCGCAGGTGCGCCGGATGGAATCGTGCTTCTCGCTAAAAAACAGACGCACGGACGGGGCAGAATGGATCGGGTCTGGGAATCAAAGCCAGATCAGTCCTTAACTTTCACTTTGCTCTTAAGACCCACAAAAAGCGAACAATCCCAGCTCTTGCGCTTTACCGCCCTGGCAGCGTTAGCGCTTTTGCGCGTTTTTGAGCAGAATTATGGCTTGAAGGGTCAGGTGAAATGGCCGAATGACGTTCTGCTGAGTGGCGCGAAAGTTTGCGGTATTCTCACCGAAACCTTGTGGCAAGGAGCGTCTGCTGACGCGATTGCCTTGGGTATTGGCGTAAATTTGGGCAGGTACGCGCATCAAAGCGAGCAGGTTTTGCGGTTTAAGGCGACCAGTCTCGAAGAGGAATGTGGACAGTTGGTGAGCCCTATGCGGATACTGGAGCCCTTGCTGACTCATATCGCTAAAATGCGTCCTCATATTGGTTCGGTCGAATTTCTTCTTGAATGGAACGAAAAATTAGCTTATAAGAACGAAAAGGTAAAAATCGCCAATGAAAAAGGCGAAACCGAATGGTTCCGCCTGATTGGTATCCAGGATAACGGCGCGCTGATGGTTGAGGATGAGCGCGGCGTTTTGCGTCAGCTTTACTCTTCTGAGATATCGCCTTCGTCTTCGTAGTCTTCTTCTAAGTCCTCGCCAAAAAGCTCATCTTCACCCAGCACAGCACCTTCCCCGACATCGGTTTCATCGATAATGATCAGTTCGCGGTCTTTTTTGGGTGGCGCTTTTGTTTCAGAATCATAGTCCTCGTTTTGGAGAGTGTTTTCAGTACCCATCTGCTTATGTGGGAAGTATTCATCAGCTGAGATACGTGTTATAGCAGCGACTTTGTCATCTTTGCCCAGATCCATCACACGCACGCCTTGTGTGGCACGTCCCTGGATGGAAATAGGCGCTACTTTGGTGCGTAAGACGATGCCTGCCTGAGAAATGAGCGTAATCTCATCTTCTTCCTGAACCATGCAAATCTCAGCGAGTGGGCCGATGTTTTCATCTTCAAGACGCGCAAAACAGGTGACGCCCAGTGTGCCACGTGATTTGGGCACAAACTGATCCATCGCGGTGCGTTTGCCCTGGCCGTGCTGAGTAACGATGAGCAAGGTGCCCTCATCCTCAACAACTTCCATGCCAATGACTTCATCGTCGCCGCGCAGGCGGATGCCCATCACGCCCATGGTCATGCGACCGGTAACACGTACCTGGTCTTCGCTGAAGCGCAAGGCTTTGCCCTCACTGGTGGCCAAAATGAGGTCATCTTTGCCGTTGGTTTTACGCACCCAACCGCAGCTGTCGCCCGGGTCGAGGTTGATCGCGATTAGACCACTCGGGCGCACATTGGCAAAATTATCCAGGGGCAGCCGCTTGACGCGTCCCAGCCTGGTGGCCATGACAAAGTATTTGGCTTCGTCAAAGCTCTTGACAGCTAACATGGCGGTCACAGTCTCTTCGGGTTCGAGATCCAGGAGGTTAACGAGCGGAATACCACGTCCCTGGCGGGATTCTTCGGGGAGTTCAAAAACCCGCGTGGTGTAGATTTTGCCCCGATCGGTAAAGAAGAGCATCGTGCCCAGCGTGTTGGCGCGCTCAAAGAGGACCACTTCATCTTCGCCACGGATGCTTTGCCCGATGACGCCACGTCCACCGCGGCCCTGGATGCGGTAGGCACTGTCTGCCACGCGTTTGATATAGCCACGGTTGGTGATGGAAACGAAGACAGGCTCATCCTGAATGAGCGCTTCGTCAGATAGATCCATTTCGTGGTCGGGCGCGATGCGTGTGCGGCGGGGATCGCTGTATTTCGTTGCCACTTCGTTTAAGTCAGCGCGGATAATATCCAAAATCCTGTGGGGATTAGCGAGGATATCTTCAAGGTCAGCGATGGTTTCCAGGAGTTGCTTGTATTCTTCTTCAATCTTGAGACGTTCAAGGGCTGCCAAACGGCGCAGTTGCATATCCAGAATAGCCTGAGCCTGCTCGGGGCTGAGGTTGAAGCGTTCAATGAGGTTGGTTTTGGCTTCGTCAGCGTCAGACGATTCGCGGATGGTTTTGATGACCGCGTCAAGGTTGGCGATGGCGATAAGTAAGCCATCCAGAATGTGAGCGCGTTTCTTGGCTTTGTCCAGTTCATAGAGCGTGCGGCGGGTGATGACCACCTGGCGGTGCTCAAGGTAATGGAAGAGCGCGCGTTTGAGGGTGAACATGCGCGGTTCGCCTTCCAACAAAGCCAGGGTTTGCACGGCAAAGGTGCTTTGCAGAGGCGTGTATTTAAAGAGCTGGTTGAGAACTTTGCGAGGTTGGGTGCCACGTTTGAGTTCAACCACGATGCGCATTCCCTTGCGGTCGGATTCGTCGCGCATGTCCGAAATCGCGTCCAGTCTGCCTTCGCGCACCAGTTCCGCAATGCGTTCGATCAGGCTGGTTTTGTTGAGTTGATAGGGAATTTCATTGATGACGATTGCAAAGCGCCCTTCGCGGACTTCTTCAATCACGGCTTCGCCACGTACGGTCAGGTGACCTCTGCCGGTGCTGTATGCCTGGCGGATGCCTTCGGTGCCAACGATGACCCCACCGGTGGGGAAGTCAGGCCCGGGTATATGTTGCATAAGTTCTTCAACACTGACTTCTTCAATGTCATCCCAGCGGTCAATCAGTAAATTGAGCGCGGAAACCAACTCACCCAGGTTGTGGGGCGGGATGTTGGTGGCCATGCCCACGGCAATACCACTGGAGCCATTCATCAAAAGGTTGGGGATGCGCGCGGGCAGGACTTCGGGCTCTTTGAGCGAGGCGTCGAAGTTGTCAACGAAGTCGACGGTTTCTTTGTCAAGGTCAGCGAGGAGTTCATCGGCGATTTTGTCCAGGCGGGCTTCGGTATAACGCATCGCCGCAGGTGGGTCGCCGTCGATTGAGCCAAAGTTACCCTGACCTTGCACAAGCGTGTAGCGCATTGAGAAATCCTGCGCCATGCGCGCCATCGTGTCGTAAACCGCGCTGTCGCCATGGGGGTGATATTTACCCAAAACTTCACCGACGATACGCGCGGATTTTTTGAAAGGCGTGTTGGAACGAATGCCCATGTCGTCCATGGCGTAGAGGATACGGCGATGGACGGGTTTGAGCCCGTCACGCACATCAGGCAAGGCACGTGCCACGATAACGCTCATGGCGTAATCGAGATAGGCGGTGCGCATTTGTTCATCGATGCCAACGGATTCTACATCGCCAAAGTGATGGGTGTTCGTGGCATCGCTGTTTTCTTCGGTCTGATCAGAAGTGCCTTCATTTGGCGCTTGGATGGGCTCTTCCTGGGGTACTTCTGAGTCAAAAATGTCATTGTTTTCTGTCATAAAATCTCTCCGGCTATGCCTGTTTTTCTAAGGCGAGCCAACTTAAAATTATACCACGAGAAGGCTTAATTTGATAAATCTTCGCTGAGACGAAAAAAATCGGCTCAAATTCAAAAAAGCTGTTTTAAGGAAAGAAAAGAATATCCCTTAAAAGCCTAAAAAGATGCGATTTAAAAGAGCTTACTTGATTGTTTTCACCGATAGAAAACACATGGCACATTCTCAATTGTTCTAAGAAACATATTGTTTCAGCAGCATCCCTTTTGCTTGGTATAATTCAAAGAAGAGAAGAGGAGATTTTATTTACTAATGCTCAAATTACGCCTGATGACCCTAAATCTTGGCGGAGGGATAAAAAATTACCGGGGTACACCCCAGGAAAGTTTTGATAAGTCCGAAGCCATTTCACATCTCATTAATCGCATAAAACCTGATGTGCTCGGTGTGCAGGAAATCGCGCAGTATCTGGATGGCGACGGTCATTTGCACAGTATGACCGACCGCATCCGCTATGACGCGCAGTACTCGCATGCCTTTTATGGCGAGACCCTTTCGATGAAACAGCATATGCAGGTGAAACAGCCTTTGATGGTCGAAGGGATTTTTAATGACTGGTGGGACTGGTCCAAAGGAAACGCGATTTTTTCACACCAGCCTTTCGGTCGCTTGGGTAATCCGGAACGTTCTGGTGTGCCCCGCAACGTGCCGGTGTTTCAGCCGCTGCGCTATGAAGGCACGCGCGATACCGATCCGCGCTATGTAATCATCACGCGACTAAAGGCGAGTCCGCATCCTTTTATTCTCAATCTCCATTTGAGCACTTTGGTGGGCGAACGTGGCGAGAATGCCTGGTCGGAAACGATCCAAGCGGCTGAAATAGCGCGTACCAAGCAGATATTGAATGTGTTAGGGCTCATTGAGAAATATGTGCTTATCCCCGGTGCGCCGGTCATTTTAATGGGTGATTTTAACGCTAAACCCGACGAGTACACGCTTAAGAACTATCTGGTAGAAGACAATCATTTCGTTCGTCTTGTTCCCGAAGAAGACATCCCTACCCATGGCAGCGCGGGCGCGGTTGACCATATTTACTTTGCCCCGGCGCATCGTTTGCTGAGTTATAAATGCTGGGTGGTTGATGATGAGCTGACCCGACGCATTTCAGACCATTTGCCGGTTGTGGCTGACATCGAAATTGAATAATTAAAGGTGATTATGCAAACTGTAAAGTATTTTGGTACGGACGGGATTCGGGGAACTTACGGTACATATCCAATGACAGAAGATTTTATGACCCGTCTCGGTTACGCGGTGGGGACGGTTTTGGGACATGAGGCTGACGCCATCAACGAACAGCCCATTGTGATGATTGGACGGGATACACGCCAGTCAGGTCCAGCCTTGCAGGAAGCGCTAACCCGAGGTTTGACCGCGACAGGCACGATAGTTTGGGATTTGGGCATTTTGCCTACTCCGGGCGTGGCTTTTTTAACCCGCACTCACCGGGCAACTGCCGGAGTGGTTATTTCCGCTTCGCATAACCCAGCCAAACAAAACGGTATCAAGTTTTTTAGCAGTGAAGGCACCAAACTAAGCCTGGAACAAGAGTTAGAAATTGAGTCGATATTAGAAGCAACGACGCTTGAGGATATTGCCCCAATGGACGAGAGCAAAGTTTTTGGCCGGATGGATTTGCAAGCTGATTATCTGCGCGATCTTTTGGCATCGCAACGAGAGCTAAACCTGAATGGCAAACGGATTTTGGTGGATTGTTCAAATGGCGCGGCGTATCGCCTGGCACCCCGTGTTTTGGAAGTTTTAGGCGCTGAGGTCTTGCCTGTCAACACGCTGAGTGAAGGCAACATGATCAATGTGAATGCCGGCTCTGAACGCGCGCGCTCGAATCCTGCTGAATTGGCAGTTATTATGAAAGAAAAAGGCGCTGATTTGGCTGTCGCTTTTGATGGCGACGCGGACAGGGTCATCTTTTTAGACGAACTCGGGCGCTTAATCGATGGCGATCATATCCTGGCAATTTTGGCGGATGATTTGCACGCAAAAGATTTGCTTCTGGCTGACACTTTAGTCACAACTGTGATGGCGAATGGCGCGCTAAAGAAATACGCCGAAAGCCAGGGCTTTAAGCTGAAAACAACGCCTGTTGGCGATAAATATGTCACCGAAGCTTTACAGCAAATCCAGGCTGATACGGGTGATTTCGATAAATTTGGCTTGGGTGGTGAACAAAGCGGGCATATTATTTTGTTGGACAGGGATCACCAGACCGGAGATGGCTTGCGCACGATGACCTTCGTTTTGGCGGTTGTGATGAGTTCAAAAGAACAAAGCCTGGCGAAGTTGGCAGATCGTATTCAAAAATTTCCCCAGTTGGTTGCCTCTTGCGATGTGGCACAAAAGACACCGCTAAATGAACTCAAAACCTTGAGTGCCCGCATTGAAACCCTGTCAGAAGACTTGCCCGGTTTGGTGGAAATGAATTCGCGCTATTCCGGTACAGAAAACAAATACCGTCTGATGCTCGAAACCGATACCCGCCACACCGCCGAGGACCTTGGCAGGATTGCCTGGGAGATTTGCGATTTGGTTCAAGCCGAAACGGGCACCCTTGCTGGTAGTAAAATTGAAGTGCTGAACGTGGCTGATGGCGGATTGATTGCCAGACCATAATAAAAAATGTGGAGTTGAAGATGATTGATGATAAACCCTTTGTAACCCAACTGCCTTATCGCTTTAATCGCCTAAACAGGGCGATTTTCGTCGCGGATAAACCCGAACTTTGGCAACCAGCTATTGCTGAGATGAATGGCTTTTTGGGCGAGCTTGAAGCGTGGTTGCGCGCCAATGTGAGCTCATTAGGCGAAGATTTAGCCACCAGTTCGCGGGTTTTAAGCCTGTTGCTTAGTCTCGCGGCGACGGGAACACAGGGCAGGCTGGAGTTATTTAAGGCTAAGGATGCCAAAGGTGAAGCTTATCGACAGGAGATTGACACTGATTATCTGTCTAAAAGTGGCGCAATGCGGCGCAGGGCGATTGATTTGGCAAAGTTCTATTTGACAGCGCCCGTTTTCGCGTCTTTGCAAGAGGATATCGCGGTTGAAATACTGCCTCTTTTGGAAAGCCTCGACTCTAAACAGGATCCGGACCGCTTGATGGCATATCGGGTCATTCAAATTGGCAATATTTACGAACGCCTGTATGCCATGCGCCTGCGCACCGCTGACCCGGTATTAATTGGGCTGGCGGGTGTTAAAGGCTTGTTGCGTGAAATTTATGACCGCAAATACTTGCGCTTCGGTACATCGGGCGTGCGTGGGCGCTGGGGCAACGACTTTACCGAAACCCGCGCGCGACAGGTTCTGCAAGCGATTTGCGATTTTATGAACAACGCCAATGTGCCGGCTTTTGTCGGTGCTGAAGATCTATCCGGAAGACGCGTTGTGCTTGGGCACGACACCCGCGCCAACGCTGATGTGGTTACCCAATGGGCGGCCGAAGTCTGCCTGGCGAACGGTTTTCGGGTTGAGATGGGCACGCGTGATGTCCCCACGCCGGCGCTTTCTTTTTACGAAACAGATGGTTTACCGCAGGATGATGTTGCTGGCTTGATTATCGCCACAGCCAGTCATAACCCACCCGAGTGGCAGGGCATCAAATTTAACCCACGCCTGGGCTATCCCGCGCCAACCAATGTGACCGACTTTATCGCTTTTCGTATCAATGAATTGCAATTAGTTGATGCCGCAGGTGGTCAGGCGGATGTACAGGCTGCCAGGACACGTGGCTTGGTGCAGGGCTTTGACCCGTTGGATTCATACGTGCGCTGGATCAAAAACAATGGCAAGGGCAACGCGCGCATTCCCATCGATTTTGACCGTATTCGCCGTTACTTTGCCGATAAGATGGTCGTGGTGGACGAAATGCACGGCGCCGGACGCGATTATCTGACCCGTTTGATCGGTGAAGCAGGTGTGCGTTTTACGGTTATTCACGCGGAAGTTGACCCCAATTTGGGTGGGCAGGACTATGCAAATCCTGAAGAACCTTTCAATCAGCTTCTAAAAGATACTGTTGTTAAGACTGGCGCGCATCTGGGTATGGGCATGGACACCGACGCGGATCGCTTTGGCATTGTGGATTGCGATGGTACCTACTTCAGACCGAACCAGATTTTGCCCATGCTTGTGCGCTATTTAGGCGTGGACCGTGGTTTGACCGGGCGTATTATCGCCACACAGACCGGCTCGCCTTTGCTTGAACCTTTGGCCGGTATGATTCCGGATAACGAAGATAACTGGCCTGCTGAAGGCGCCTTGCCGGGCTATGTCGGGCAGGTTGCCTATAAATGCCAGGTGGGTGATATTAATACCCGTGCGCTGCGTTATGCTTTTGCTGTGCCGGTAGGCATCAAGTATATTGAAGAAATCCGCCGCACGGACAAGGCTTACAATTCCTTAAAAGAACTACCTGAAAACTGGCGCGATACCATCCTGATTGGTGGCGAAGAAAGCTCTGGTTTGACCACGCGTGGCCATGTTCTGGATAAAGATGGCCCCTGGGCGAATATCCTGATTATGGATATGGTTGCCTATTATGGCACCCGCGAAGAGGAGCCTCTGCACTCCCTGAAAGAAATTTGGGATGAGCTCGTGAGCCTGCCCGGGCTTTGGGAAAGTTTTGGCACCTCCACAGATCCCAGCTCGCACGCTGGACGGGCTGATGTTGACGCGCCTCTGGAAGCCAAAGAGGGTTTCATCAACTACTATCTTGACTTGGCGCAAAATACGGGTGTGAAAAATCCGCAAATCGCTGGTCTTAAGGTGGATTACCTGGGCGGTATCCGCTATGAGTTGGTTGAAATGCAGTTGGTGGATGAGAATAGCGACGATCATCATTATTTGCGCATGCGCGCCTCGGGCACAGAGCCAATCAATCGTATTTATATTGAGTCAAGCAAGCTGGAAACGGGTCAGAAAATGATGAAAGAGGTGCTCAAACGCCTTGAACTTATCACCATGGACGTGCTGGCGAAGGCACATTCGCCCTGGCACTTGGTGGATATGCTCACGCAAACAACGATGACCGCGGATACTTTGGCGTTGGTGAAACAGCTTATTGAAGAACGTGAATGGGATTTGCAGGATATATTAGCCAAAATACAGCAAATGCAGCAGACGCTCGAGAAACGTAACCGAAAGGTTATCAGTACCTGGTTTGAATCGTTACGAAACTAATGACAAAGCGCCACAGTTTATTGAGTAAGCTCACATTGTACTAACTATCTGCTTTCAGCAAGTTGATTGTTAATCTATAATAGCATGGGTTCTTAAGTCCCGTGCTATTTTGATGTTAACAATCTGTAAAGAATTGCCCGGGGTAAAACATTTGGAACGAGGAAGATTATGAAAATTGTATGTGACAGTGGTGCTGATTTAACCCTGGAAGAATATAAGGAATTGGGCGTTACCGTATTTCCACTTAAAGTTGAAGTGGATGGCGTTTCGTATCAAGCCGGGGTTGATATTAGCCCCACAGAATTTTATGAGCTGATGGACAACGCGAAGAGCATGCCCAAAACATCAACACCTTCTTTGGGCGATATCGTGGATGTTTATAAACGCCTTGCCAAAGAGGACTCTGATATTATTTCCGTCCACATTTCTTCAGGACTCAGTGGCACCTGGGGAGTGGCTAAGCAAGCCGCCATGCTTGTACCTGAAGCGAATATCACCGTGATTGATACGCTCACACTCTCTGCTGGGCAAGCCTGGCAGGTTCGCGCGGCGGCACTGATGGCCATAGCCAACAAAGGTCGCGAAGAGATACTGGAAAAATTAGCTCAAATACAACAGGCTATGACCACACATTTCACTTTGCCAGACCTGAAGTATCTCATTGCAGGTGGTCGCATCGGACACCTGAAAGGACTTATGGCTTCATTGCTTGGCATCAAACCGATTATTGAAGTGGATAAAGAAGACGGTAAATACTATGATGTTGGAAAACGCCGCTCGTTTCAAAAAGCGATCGACAGCATTCCTGAACTTTTGCAAAAGTATCACGAGGTTGGGGCGGAATTGCGGGCACAAATTGTGACTGCTGCTAACACCGAGGGTGGCGAAAAACTCAGGCAAGCGATGGAAAAGGTGTTTAAAGTGAACTGGGAGCCGGAAGTTGTGCTGGGCACCGCGCTTGGCGCGCATACCGGCCGTGGTTTGGTAGGGGTCATCGCGGCGATAGAGTCCGCTCTGCCTGCTATTCCTTAAACAAAATAAGTTAGGTTGTATTGAGCGTGTGCTTGCCATGCGCTCTTTTGTTAAGTATTAATATGTTAAGTATTAATAATAAACATTCAGGAAATTTGTGATAAAATGAACTTTCCATAATAAATGAAAGAAGTTAGTTAAGATGTTGTTAGGACAAAAACCTATTTATGAAATTTTGATTCGTTTAAGTCTCGCTTTAATTTTTGGTGCCGTGGTTGGCTTTGAGCGCGAGCGCGATAGTCAACCGGCGGGCTTACGAACCCACATGATTTTGGTGCTGGGTTCGTGTCTGGCGGCAATAATCTCGGAAGAGATGGGCGCGTTGTTTGGTTCTGATCCCACCCGCCTCGCCGCGCAAGTGATATCAGGCATTGGTTTTCTTGGCGCTGGTGCTATTTTGCGGCTCGGTTTTAATATCAAAGGGCTAACCACAGCCACCACGCTCTGGACGATGGCCATTGTTGGCCTGGCAGTTGGATTCGGTTATTACGTTCTTGGGGCTGTAACAACAGTATTTATGCTTATCATTCTTACTGTTGTGAATGTCATCGAGAAGAAGTTTGTGCGCATTAATATGATACGCAACATCGTTGTAGATGTTGATAATTATGATGGGGTTATTCGCACAGTGCGTAAAACGATCAGCAATATCGCGGAAAAAGTCAATTCATTCTCGGTGCGCAAGAGTGTGCGCAGTTCACGTTTGCGCATAACCATTGTGGCACAATTCAGAAAGACTGAAAGTATTGAAGACCTTGTGGAAGTCGTTTCCAAAATCGAAGGTTTACGCAATCTAAAAATAGATCAATAAACCTAAGCTAAATCGTCTTCATGTATACTTAAGGCGATGCCTGATTTAATGACTTTGCTCAAAGCCCAGGATTACAAATTCCTGAGCATGGTCGCGGATTTATGGGATGTTCCCGCCCGTGGAGTTGATAAGCGTGCCCTGGCCCTTTCGCTTGTGGAGCTTTTACCCAAACCGGAGGTCTTTGCTGATTTTTATGAAAGCTTGTCTGGTCAGTCCAGGCAAGCTTTGACAGCTTTAAAACAGGCGGGAGGGTATATCGCCTGGACAAGCTTCACGCGCCAATATGGCGATCTTCGCCCAATGGGCCCTGCCAGGCGCGACCGCGAGCAACCCTGGCATTTTCCTGTTTCCACGGCGGAATATTTATACTATCGCGCCTTAATTGGGCGTGAATTCATTCGGATGGATGATGAGCTCATCGAAATAGCCTTCGTGCCTGAGGAGTTCAATCGCTTGTTACCTGATGTGCCTGAAAAAGAAGCCATCGATGTCCAAAAAAGCTTAGACTCAATAGAAACACCGCCTTTAGATGAGCAAAAAACGACCGGTATGCAAATCGTGGATGATTATTGCACGCTGTTTGCCGCTTTGCGACTGGGTGATTCGGATCAACGTCTGACAAAAACCAATAAGCCAACGCACTACTGGCAGGCGCTGAAAACCTTGGGCGATGATTTAGGTTTGTTCGATCGTGAGGGCTTGCCCACTGATTTGGCAAAAGCCTTGCTGGAACGTCCACGGCATGAAAGCCAGGCGTGGCTGGTGAACAACTGGGCAAACGCGCGCGCTTTTAATGAATTGCGCCTTACCCCGGGTTTGCGTTGCGATGGAAGCTGGCGCAATGAGCCTCTGCGGGCGCGGCGAAAAGTATTATCCTGGCTGTTTGATTTACCGCTGGGTCAATGGTATCGCTTGGACGATTTTGTCGCTTTTATCAAAGAGAACGATCCAGATTTTTTGCGGCAGGGCGCGGATTATGACGTTTGGATGATTCATTCCGAAAGCACCGGTGAATTGCTGCGCGGTGTAAAAAGCTGGCAGCAAGTTGAACCGCGCTTCCTTGAGTTTTTTATCACGCGCTGGATGTATTGGCTGGGCTTAATGCATGTTCATCAGGATGCCAACGGTGACTATTCATTCGCTTTAAGCCAGGGCATGACGGTTTTAGCAGGTTCACCGAACGCGCTTGATGTGTCCAAAGACGAAAAGGATGACCCATTGATCGCTCAACCTAATGGCTTGATTTTGATGAGTGATAAAACCGCTCCGATCGCGCGCTATCAGGTGGCGCGTTTCGCGGAATGGCTCGAGACTGGGCCAACGCGCTACAGCTATCAGCTCACGCCGGGTTCATTGGCTAAAGCCAGAAAAGTGGGCTTGAACACGCGGCAATTGCTTGGGCTTTTGCGCAAGTATGGCAAAAGCGCTCCGCCACCCAGTTTGGTGAAGGCGCTCAATCGCTGGCAGGAACACGGCACGGAGGCAAGCCTTGAAATGCTGACTGTTTTGCGCCTGAAAACGCCCGAAATCCTGCAGGCTCTAAAGGACTCTGAGGCAAAGGCGTGGATAGGCGACTCCCTCGGTCCGGTGACAGTGGTCATTAAACAGGGAGGTGTTGAGAAGGTGCAAAAGGCCCTGGCACGACTGGGTTATTTAAGCGATTTTGATACCCAAGGGCGTGATTGATGGCGTGTCGTATGAAAAATATTTCTGAAGAGAATAGCGTGAAGACTAAAAAAAACGTCAATCACTGGGCGCGATTGACGGGAATGCTGTTTTTGTTTATGGCGGTCTCGGGCTTTTTAAGGGCTTATGGTGCCCTGAAGCAAAGAAGTGTTCTGTTTGAATTTGGCCTTTCCGAACAGCAGTTTGTTTATTTGCTTGTGGCAGGCTTGTTTTATGGGCTTATCAACCTGATTGCTTTCGTTTCTATTGCCAAAGTCGGGCGCAGAAGGCTGATGGTTTCCTGGATAAGCGCTATGTTGAGCATTCTGCTTTACTGGATCGAGCGTTTGTTTTTGTGGGTGCCCGAACAACGCGGTGGAAACTGGTCCTTTATGCTTTTGCTTCATGCTGTTTTTCTCGTTGTTTTGCTTCTGTTTACGCGTTCAGAGCGAAAAGCCCATCAACAATCAAAAGCAATCTCATAGTCTAATCCTCCTCTTTGAAGGCTAAAATATCCCCTGGCTGGCATCCGAGTGCTTTGCATATCGCGTTGAGTGTGTCAAAGCGGATGGCGCGGGCTTTTCCGGTTTTAAGCACGGAAAGATTGCTGAGGGTGATTCCCACTTTTTCAGAAAGCTCTGTGAGGCTCATTTTTTGTTTGGCCAGTTCAACATCTAAATTAACAATGATTGCCATTTTGCCTCCTAAATGGTGAGTTCAACATCGGTTTTATAATCAACTGCTTTTTGGAAAAGAGATGCGACCAAAAAGAAGAAAATGGAGACAATCGCCAAGCCCAATATGCCAACCAGAACCCAAAAGTTGGTGATTGAGCCTGAAACATTGGCTTGCGTGTAGAAAAACAAAGCGATTAAGATTGGTATCGGTGCCAGGCTGATCGTTGCCATCGTCTTGAGTAAGCTGACCGATTTCTGTTCAAAGATTTTGTTTTGACTAATGCGCATCAAAAACACGAAAGCAACCGCAAGCAGGGCAAGGACACAAGTTAGGATGAACCAGCCCATGATGAGCACTGGCACGCGCATATGGACAAGCGTTGGATTTGCTGCCGCGGTTTGATGCGAAAGCGGAACGAGGTAAGCGCCAAGCAAGATAACAACGACTGCTATCACACACAAGGCGGCCATAACAATACTGGACAATATTTTATCTTTCATATTTAACTCCTTTTCAGAAACTGTTTTATGTTCTGATGAGCCAAGTTTATCTTAAAGTTTATCGAATGTCAATAAATAATAGTCGAATATCGGTAATTGTATTTAGCGAAACAAGCGTTAAGTTGTGTTTCTTTCAATGAATGAATTAGGAAGGATGAAAAATGTTGATTAATTGGAGTTGGATCTTGGATGTCGATATACCAAAGAATCGCCTTTCCAATCCAGTTCGATTGCGGTGTTATCCAGACCGATGAGCTTATTTGTCATGCGCGAAAAGTCAAGCGCGTTGCCGGAGGTGAACAGTGTCGTCTTGCCCTGCTCTTCGCGAGGGTTGAGCATGCCGCGTTGATCGAGCGCGCGGGCGGTTTGGCGGGCGATGGCTGGCGCGGGGTCAATGACCGAGGCGCGTCCAGCGCTAATCTCCTCAATCCGGGGAATGACAAAGGGAAAATGTGTGCATGCCAAAACGATGCTATCCACACCTTCTTTGAGCATGGGGTCAAGCGCTTCGTGTAAAATGCGCGAAGTCTCTTCGCTTTCCAGCTCACCTTTTTCGATTTGCGTCACCAAACCGGGGCAGGTGTTCTGAAAGAGTTCAACACCCGTCGCGAAACGCTCCACCACCGAGGCGTAAAGCGCGCCTTGAAAGGTGCTGGGGGTAGCCAAAACCCCCACTTTGTGGCTGTGCGTTTGCTCAGCGGCGGGTTTAACAGCAGGCTCCATACCCACGAATATCTGCCCGGGATAGCTCAAGCGCAATTCCTTTAATGCAGCGGCTGAAGCGGTGTTGCAGGCGATAACGATGATCTTCGCGTTTTGGCTAAGGAAAAAACGGGTCACACCATCAGCGAGTTCACGCAATTCTTCAAGGTGACGTTCTCCGTAAGGCACATGTGCCTGGTCACCAAAATAGATAAAATCCTCATTGGGGAGTTTTTCGAGCAAGGCGCGTAACACAGAAAGCCCACCAACACCGGAATCATATACCGCGATTGGTTGATGGGAAAGGTCTAATTCAGACATGACACTATTATAAAAGGCACTTGTAAAAAAGAGATAGAAGCTGCCCAAAAGACTTGTCTAAAAAGGCAAGGAGTGAACCTGCGGGTTTAACTTTTGGGTCAGCCTCTTATGTATAGCAAAAGGTTATTGCACCGGGCAACCAGGGATGCCGTTAAAACTAATCGCGCACCACCACGAACTGGGCATAAAGACCAGAACCAGAGCCGCGATCACCAAGATAGCCAGAAAGATGAGTAAAAAGATGACACAGCCATGGGGCTTTTTGGCTGGCTTGGAAAATTCTGGCTCGGGAGCCAGCTCGCGTTCGGGCACCGGGGCGGCAACAGGTTGGTAGCTTTCCTGATATTGAGGCACTTGTTGGGGTTGCGTGGCATAGCTGACCACAGGTTCACTTTTAGGGGCTTCACCCTGGCCAGCAATGCTGAAGCTGAAAGCTGTCTTTTCCGCGAGGGTAATGCGGTCACCCGGGTGAATTTCTTTGGGTGAGCTGATGCGGGCGCCATTCACAAAAGTGCCATTGGTTGAACCGAGGTCCTCAATGAAAATCAAATTGCCTTGCATAAAGACGCGCGCGTGGCGGCGTGAAATTTCAGCGTCAGGAATGGGGATATCATTGGCTAAATCACGACCCAGGTAAACTTCTGCTTTTTCAAGATAATAAATGGAACCGGGAACAGGTCCGGCGGTCATGGTTAATTGTGCTCTAAGGTTGGTCATAACAATTCCTCATTAAAAACGAATGTGTGAGAACGGTTGCAGTTATTGTACCTCAATCTGTATAAAATAGCTTTAATAAAAAAACAAGCGTCTAAGTTCTTTTTGTAAAATGAATTAGACGCTTGTTCTTGAAACGTGGCTTATTCCACGGTGATTTCTTTGAACACTGATCGGATTTGTCCATCATGGTCGCTGACCATGAAGCCAATTACTGCTTTGCCTTTGGGGAGGTACAGGGTGATAGCCTCAATGGGCTTGCCGGTGAAAACGATGGTATCGCCATCCCGCTGCTCGCTTTTTGTGATCTGCCCTTGCCCGTCAGCAACTAACCAGCTCTCTTTTACGGTGAAGCTGTCGCCAATATTGGGCGTTATTTCCCGCGCGCCGCCGCCACCACCAAGCCCATCGCCAAGATCGGAGATGCCGGTGAAGCCCATCACCTGATAGAGTTTTTCGTCCATAAAGCGTAATTGGGCAGGGCGTTGTTCGCCGGTTTCTTTAAAGGTGTAGGTGCCATTGACCACATAAACAGCTTCGTGATAGTTGCGTCCATAGTCAACCGGATTGAAAAGGGCCATGACTTCCTGGTCGCCATCGGTAATAGCATAGAGGATGGGCTCAAAACTGAAGTTGAGCTTAAATTGACCGCCTTGCGGCCAAACGGGATAGTACACGTTGTTTTCCTGCTGTGTTTGACCGCTTTCGACAAAGTCAGTGTCAGCAACATAGATACTGCCATCGTCATCAACAATGCCTGTAAAGAAATGTATGAAAGCAATGTTCTCACCGGTGACGGTGACATCCAGTTCAATTTCATTTCCTGCCGCGACTCGGTCACTTGAGGCGTTGATTTCAGACACGCTGATGGCGCCTGAGCCGGGAATTTGACTGGCGCGTGTCAATGTGACCGGTTCAACCGCATTTGCCTGGAACTGACGGCCGGTGTAATGGAAGCCTAAGAAGTCATCCCAAAGAGATGTCTTTGCAAAGGTATCGGCGATGACGGTGTAAGAAGCCATGCCGGTATTGTTGTTTTGGTAGAGTTGCGAATTAGGGAAGTAAATCGCGATGCCTGTTGAGCCGGGTTTACCGGAGCCAGCCTTATTGGCAATCACAGCCTTTTGCAGTGTTTGTAATAGCGTATTGGCAGCGTTATAAACATTTTGATCCCCTGAAAGCTTCGCGGTGAGGGCGGCAAAATGACCCATGTCAATGTAACTGGCGGGCACGTTCTGTCCAAATATAGATGTGTAGCTTTGGGCGTAACTGCGTGCCTGAGCCACAGCGCGTTGATCGACACTTTGCAAAGTGTAGGCGAAGTTGTTGAACGCGCTGAGAAGTTCGGGGTAATGAGCCAAATCGATCGCGGCAAGGGTGCTGTTTTGTTCAAGCTGGGCGCCAAGTTGTTCAGCGCTCATGCGATTAACATACCAGCCTCCGCCACTTGAATTTTGGCTTAGGAATTCCGCGCGGGCCTGGTCGTCCTGTACCCGTTGATCCTCGGTAAGGTAGCTCTCTACGATGTTTTTGGCGATATCAGCGGTAGCGGTATCAGGATCGTAGACCATCAGGCTCAAAAAGGCTTCGTAAGCCCAGCCCACGCCGGGTTCGGTTTCTTCTGATGCCACAACGTATCGCGCGTAAGGCGCCAGCATGGCGTGAACTTCCATTTGGCTCATCAGGCAGACATCCAAACCGATGAGATCAAACTTTTCGATGGGTGTGGTGCGTTGAATTTCTTTGAGCGCCCATTCAAATTCGTTGAGCAAGATGATAGGGTCTTGCATCGCGCGCGCCAAAGGCGCATTGGAGGCGTTGTTTCCACCTGGCATGGGATCGCTCCAGCCACCCGGCCAACCCATACCATGGTCAGACATCAGCAACATATAGCGGTCAGCCTGCACCGCGTCGGTTGCCCAACTCACAAAATCAACCAGACTCTTTGGGTCGCCCATATCGACTTCGCCAATATCAATGTATTGTGAGGCGGTGACGTTTAAATCCTGGTCAGGTGTGATGAAGAATCTGCGGGTACCATCCCAGTTGCCATCACCGGAATAGCCACCAGCGTAGCGGTCAACCTGAGCAACAACAACGACTTCATCACTGCTCCCAATAAGCTCGATTTCATTGAGATCAAACATCAGATCGCGTTCAAGCGCTTTGTCATCGGCGTCAATGTATGCCATCACCAGCCATTTTACTTCTTGGCCGGGTTCCAATTGCGCGGAAGCCTGGGTTGGTTCAACGGACACTGCTTGCTGGGGCTGTGTTGCCTGGGGTGGGCGTGTTGTTTGTGCCTGGCTAAGACTGGGCAAATCATTGTCTGAGGCAGGCGGCATGTCTTCAGCTTGTTTTGAGCATGAGCGCCACAGGAAGAACAGCAAAATCGCCAGGAGAATCAGAAAAATAATTGAGCCGCAACCACGGCGTGAGCCTGGCGCGCCAGTTGGGCTGTTGGATGCTGATGGTTTGGCGCCTGAACCTGAAAGTCCTCCCAAAAGCCCACCTAAGCCACCCAATGCATTTCCAAATCCGGAACTGCCCGAGGAAGTCGGACGTGGCGACTGGTTTTGGCTGGGTGAAGGTGCCTGTCCCAGGAGTTCATCAACATAGTTTGTTTGTGGTTTGGGCCGCGGCGCGGCTTGTTGAGATGGTTTGGATGTTGGCGCGCTTTGTCCGGGGCGCTCGGCTTGTCTTCTGGGTTCGGAGCCGCGTCGTCTTCTGCGTCCGTCAACTTCGGGGATGTGATCAGTCATGGTTTAATTCCTTTCCACCTGAATAAAGTGTAGGGCTTAATTATAAATCAATGAGGGAAAAACGTATTAAAAATCAAGAATCACGGGGTAACGTACATTACGCGATGGAAAAGAATCATAATTTAGCAATTTATCATGTGAAAAATACTGTATGGAAAAAACATAGCATAGTAAAATATTAATAAATTTATACTAAGGAGGTATATCATGTTGAACAGAAACAAACGTTTATTGAATCTTATTGTTGTTTTAGGGCTATTGCTCGTTATGTTGCCCCAACGAGGCTCCACCGCTCAATCTGTTGCGGACAACACTCTCCCACCTGGTCTACCAGACAATTCAGATGGAATCTTACAGTTACCTTCTGGCGAAAAAGAAAAAGAATTACACTATAACCTTCAAGCCAATCAAAAAGTTTTGAGTATTGCTGCTTGGCATTTTAGAACATATGGTTATGAGGTATGCCATAACATCTTTATGGATTATAACTATGGTAAGAAAGGTCCTTGGAAGGAACCAGTGCCCGAAATTTATTGCTGGTTAACTTATCCATTGCTCTTACCTGCTGGAGTCACAATCGATATGGTCTTTTTCAATTTCTATGACAATGACCCGGATATTGATATGCTATTCTATTTAGTAACCTATGACGATCTGGGAACAGGTGCTGAAACACTTGTTACTCTCAATTCAGAAGGCACTCCTGGATATGATTTTGTGGGTGCTAATGTATATCAGGTGATACAAAGTTATCGTACTTACACCTTGCTCGTCACATTCCCACGGGAATCACATAAAGACCTTATGTTCAGCAGTGTCAACATCATTTATGAAGAACCAGCGTCAGGGCTCTTTGGGCAAGGATTTCCGATTATTCAAAAATAGGGTCTGAGCTGTAAAGATTAGTTTCTATCAAATATAAACCAATCAGAGCGTGTCAAAAGGCACGCTCTTCTTTTTGGAATGCCAATTCGGTTAGGAAATCCCAAAGAGCCAGACGCATTATTTTGCGCGCTTGGCTCTTATGGGAACATTTTATTACTATCTTATGGTTTTTCAGGGCCTTGCATGAATTGCGA
>Ga0123334_1000514_pt1 | contig 53237 bp, 35 predicted proteins | sample BiotimSIPDNA_FD_89706 | JGI IMG/M metagenome (GOLD analysis project Ga0123334, IMG submission 89706) | Anaerobic biogas reactor microbial communites from Washington, USA - Biogas_R1 time_0 SIP DNA | ecosystem: Engineered > Bioreactor > Anaerobic > Unclassified | place: Washington, USA...
GGAACAGCTCATGCGCGTAATCTTCCAGGATGTCTCCGTCCAGCGACTTCACGGTGACTAGGACCACTTCGGCGTCGGATGCGTCTTTCAGGGCTTTTCCCAGTGCTCGCAGTTGGTCTGCCTGACCTCCTTCGAGCATCTCGGCGAAGTCGAAGATAAAGATATTTTCGGCGGGTCGTGCCGGGATTGCCGCCGTTGCTGTCACGGCAATGACTAGTGCGCAGGCGAAGGCATAGAGCATGTTGCGACTCATGGCGTGGCTCCTTCGGCTGGGACGGAAGCTGTTTCAACGATAAATTTCTTACAGGCGTCGAATGTCGCCTGCACTTCTTTGTCTTCGGGGTGATGTGCTGCGAATTTGACTAAGTCGCAATGTTGCAGGAAGTCTGCCAGCAGGTCTTTGTGCGTCTTAGCCAGGGCGTCGCCGCTGCGTCCCAGTCCATCGAGGAATTCCTCGGTGGTCTGTTCTGGTGCTCGCAACTGGAAGCGGTTCTCAATATACTCCCGCAAAATGGCAGAGATGCGATTGTAGAACGCTTTTCGCTCGCCGCGGCCGACTAAGTCTTCTGCGATCAGTTCACGCAGAGCTGCGAGGGCGAGGACATGGGGCGGAATGGGCGGCGCCTCCTCGGCCTGGCGTTGGCGGCGTCGCCAAAGCAGGAAAGCGCCGAGAGCGATTGCCATTGCTGCGACGGCGCCCCACCACCAGCGGGCGGCGCGAGCGGGCGGCGCCAGTCGCTCTGCGGGGACGAGTGACGGCGCATCGTCGATATCCAGCTTTTGCCAGACTTCCTCTGGGGGCATGGTCACTTCAATCGGGATTTTCTCCGTCTCGACCGTATGGACTTTATCCTGCTCGCCGGGTGCTGCGGCCTTTGCCGTGAACTGGAAGGCCATCGGCTGGATCACGTGTTCTGCGGCGATCATCGGCTCCAGGACATATTCCCGCGCATAGAGCATAGTGTTGCGTTCGGTCAGGCGCGGAGTTTCAAAGCGCACGTCCGGCTTCATGAACTGCCCGGTTCCCTCATCGAATTTGGGCAGTTCGACGGCGTAGTCTTCGGGTGCTTCCGCCTCCAGGCGCAGGACGGCTGTTTCCGTGATGTCAAGACGGGACCGGTCCAGGCTCAGCCGCACCTGCAAGGGGCCGCGTTCGATCTTCTGCTCCACCGGCCGAGCCGGGTCTTCGACCGAAGCACTGCCTGACGCATCCCCCTGGCCAGCGCCGTTTTGGCGGCAGCCGGAAAACACGAACAGCAGTGCCGCCAGCATAGCCAGCAGCAGCCGACGACGGCAACATAAAGTCAAGCATGGTGCAGCAGACATGGTCATGTTTGTTTATGCGTTCAGTCCTTTGCGTCCGGCAGCGGTTGCCCAACTTGCATTCCCGGTGCGGCGCGATGCCAGACCACTTGGTAGCGGTTTGACAATTCCTGCATCAGAGCCACCTGGATATCGCGCTGTCTTCTGGCCAGCAGCTGGTCGCGGGCCGCAGCGAAGACTTTTTCGTCCTTGATATCCGGTGTCGTCGGTGGGCGGACATCAAGCACCTTCACCACATGCCAGGCTTTGCCGGTCTGCACTGGCTCGGGGATGAGTGCGCCGGCTTCTGGCAGCGGCTGCCGGCCCAGGACGGCTCGGGTCAGGGCGCGGTGTTCTTCAGGGCCCTGGTCGCCCGTCAGCCAACCAGCGATTTCGCCGCTTTTTTCCGCAGTTGCCGCATCCTGGGAAATGCTTTTCGCCACGTCGGCGAACTCTTTTCCGCCCGTGATTGACGCTATTGCTGACTTGGCCCGCTCGCTGTCCGCCACTTGGATATGCGCCAAGCGCACGGCAGCCGGTTCCCGGAACGATTCCTGGTTAGCGGTGAAAAAGTCTTTCACATCGGCGTCCGACACTTGGATTCCGCCCAAGCGCTGGCGCATGACCGCGCTGGCCAGGATGCCCCGCTCGGCCTGCTGCAATTCCTGACGCACGAAGTCCTGCTCATATATCTTCTGTTCCCTGGCTGCGCGATAGAGCAGCTCTTCCTGCACCACTTGTGCCAGCAGCGCTTGCAGGTTTTCCGGGTTAGCGAGATTTTTCAGCATAGTTTTCTTCTGTTCGGCGGCTTGTTCCGGCGGCATTCCGGAGGCTGCTATCTGCATGTCAATCATCTGCTCCGCCATCCGCTCCAGTTCTCCGCGCGTGATCTTCCAGGTGCCGATCTCGGCCAAAACATCGTCGCCAGGCTGGGCAGCGGATGGCGTGACGCTGGTGCGTTCCTCCAGGCTGCGGCGCAGGCCAGCCACCTTGCCCAGGGCCATCAAACATTCCTGGGTACGGCGGCTGATCTCGGTCGCCAGCACGTCAACCGCCTGCAAGCTCTCGGAGCGGTAATAGCTGGCCAGTGCCTGCTCATACAATCGGCCGTCTTGTTGAATCACGCCAATGCGATACCACAGCTTTGCTGCCTTTTCCGGGTCTGGCGGGCTGATCCGCAGATATTCTTGCCAGGCTTCGACAGCGGCTTCGGTCAGCCCTTGGCGTTCCAGGCGCTGCGCCAATTCCAGCTGCTGCTCACGATTCAACGCCGAGTCGCCGCTTGGAGCTGCGCCGCCGTGCCGGAACAGAATCACCAATAGCAGGACGACAACCACTATATTCAGCAGCAAAAGCAGCGAATATCCCTTAGGCTTGGCAGCGACAGGGGCAGAGCCTGCCGGCGATGGCAGGGAAAAATCAAAATCAGCCATAACGCCTCCTTTTCATTCATTAGCGCCTTTTCTCACGACGACGGAAAAAATGGACGAGTTTTTTCGCATAGTCATCGCCGGTCAAAAGTTCGATCTGGTCGACATCCATGGTTCGGAACGTATTGGCCAAATGGCTGCGTTGCTGTTCGCCCATCCGGTCGTAGTTCGCCCGCACCGCCCGGCTGCCAGTGTCAACCAGCACTATCTCGCCAGTCTCAGCGTCCTCCAGCTCCAGCAGGCCCACATCCGGCAGATGCAATTCACGCGGGTCAGACACGCTGACCGCAATCACGTCATGCTTCCGGCTCAAAACCCGCATAGGCTTGACAAAGCCCTCGCCTTGGAAGTCTGACACCAGGAAGACTACGCAGCGCTTGCGAATGACGCGGCCGAGGAAGTCCAGTGCGCCGGCGATGTCGGTCTGCGCTCCAGTAGGCCGGAATCCCAGCACTTCACGGATGATGCGCAGCGCGTGTGAGACGCTCTTAGCCGGCGGAATGAACCGCTCAATCCGATCCGTAAACAAAATCAAGCCGACCTTGTCGTTGCTCTTCACGGCCGAGAAGGACAGCAGCGCGCACAGCTCCGCTGCTAGGTCGTTCTTCAGCTGGCCAGCAGTGCCGAATTGCCCTGAAGCGGACAAGTCAACCAAGAACATCACGGTCAGTTCGCGCTCCTCGTGGAAGCGCTTGACAAACGGATGGCCCTGCCGGGCAGTGACGTTCCAGTCAATGGAACGCACCTCGTCGCCAGGCTGGTATTCGCGAACCTCGTCAAACTCCATGCCAGCGCCTTTGAATGCGCTCTGATATTCACCAGCCAGAACGTCATTGACCTTCTTGCTGGTGTAAATCTGAATATAGCGGATTTTTTTGGACAATTCTTTCGGGATCATGGTCTTCCCTCGGCTGGACTTGCTCGCGCTGGCTCAGGGCACTTTGACCGTGTTCAGCAATTCCCGGACGATGTCCTCGGAAGTCTTTTCCTCCGCTTCGGCTTCGTAGGTGATGATAACGCGGTGCCTCAGCACGTCCATAGCCACGTTTTTCACGTCTTGCGGCGTCACGTAGCCGCGGCCTTCCAGCAGGGCCTGTCCGCGCGCCGCCATGGTCAGATAGATCGTCGCCCGCGGCGAACCTCCATAGCGGATCATGTCGCCCAGCTCGCCGAGGCCATATTCGGCCGGATTGCGGGTGGCGTCCACTAAATGGACGATATATTCCTCGATCTTCTCATCCATGAAAATGTCATCGGCCAATTCCCGGAGCCGGCGGACGTCCTCCGGGTTCAGCACCTGGTCGACCGACAGCTTAGGCGCGGTCGAGGCCATGCGCCGCACAATCTTCAATTCATCGGCTTTGTTAGGGTATTCGACCTTCAATTTGAACATGAACCGGTCGACCTGCGCTTCTGGCAAGGGGTAGGTGCCTTCCTGCTCGACCGGATTCTGCGTTGCCAAGACCAGGAAAGGATCGTCCAGCTGGAAGGTATTGTCGCCGACCGTGACTTGGCGTTCCTGCATGGCCTCCAGCAGTGCGCTCTGGACTTTTGCCGGCGCACGGTTGATCTCGTCAGCCAGAATCACGTTCGCGAAAATCGGCCCTTTTTTGGTGGTGAAGTCGCCGGTCTTAGGATTGTAGACCAGCGTCCCGATCACGTCAGCCGGAAGCAAGTCCGGCGTGAACTGGATGCGATGGAAAGTAGCTGCCAGGCATTTTGCCAGGGTCGTCACGGTCAGGGTCTTGGCCAGGCCGGGGACGCCCTCGATCAAAACGTGGTTGTTGCATAAAAGTGCCAAGAGCAGACGGTCAATCAAGGCTTCCTGGCCAACGATCACCCGCCCCATCTCCGCCCGAACTCGCGCCAACGACTCGCTCTCCCGCGACACCCGTTCGCCAATCTGTTTGACATCCACGACCCAATCACTCCTATCTTTAAACAACATTATATGGCGCTACGCAAAAAAACAGCCTTCTTAAAAAGACAACGAAACTGGCTTACAGTTCCCCCAAAATGCAGTTTGCTGCCACATAGAAATAAAGTCAACGGCACTTTTTCCGAGTTAATGTGCGAAGTTTTGTGATGAATGCTTGTCGTATTGGTCACCGATTGATACTCGGAATTCCGGCAACCAGCAGCACTAAGCACCCCGGGTAAAGCACTTTAGTGGACAGTGGACCATGGACTTTAGTGGACTTTATATGGACATCAGTAGACGATGGACTATGGACTTTAATGGACGTTAGTGGCAGTGGACGTGGACAGTAGTGGACAATGGGCGAAGGCATGTGTCCTTCACAGGCATTCAGCCGGCAAAAATGTATTACGCTTACAGTCATTCCCCCTTGCGCCGTAGGCGCTTAACCATGCTTAACCCCAGGCTTCAGCCTGGGGGAAAGGCATCCCCAAAAACTGGTGCCCCGTGGGGGGCACTACAGAAGACTGGCCCATTACACGCTACCGACAAAAGAGTCGCTGTCTTTGTTGCCAAAGTCGCCGCACACCATCATATTATAAAGAAATGGCGGCATAATTCAAGCCGACCCTGGCCGGACGGGCGGCAACAAGAGACGACAAGGAGCAGGCGATGATAGTGGTAACAGGGGGCGCCGGATTGATCGGCAGCGCCGTAATCTGGCATTTAAATCAGCTCGGGCGCGATGACATCGTCGTGGTCGACCATCTGTCCAAGTCGGAAAAATGGCTGAATCTACGGCCGTTGCGTTTCTTCGACTATTATGAAAAGGATCATTTCCAACAGCTGATGGCACAAGGCGCGCTGCCGGACCGCGACCGGATCAGGGCGATCATCCATCTGGGCGCCTGTTCAGACACTACCGAGGTTGACGCTGGCTACCTGGTGCAGAATAACTTCGCCTACAGCAAGATGCTGGCGGAATTCGCCGCCCGCAACGGCGTGCGGATGGTCTATGCCTCCAGCGCCGCCACCTACGGCGACGGCGAAAACGGCTTTCTTGACGATGACCACAGCCTGTTCAAACTCCGCCCCCTGAACAAATACGGCTATTCCAAGCAGCTGTTTGACCAATGGCTCCAACAGCGCGGCTGGCTGTCGCAGCAATTGCCCTCAGGCGCATCCTTTGTTGGCCTGAAGTATTCCAACGTCTTCGGCCCAAACGAATACCACAAGGCCCACATGCGCAGCATGGTGCTGCGCTCCTTTGAGCAGATCACTGCCACTGGCGCCGTCAAGCTGTTCAAGTCATACCGTCCCGAATATGCGGATGGCGAGCAGGTGCGCGACTTCCTGTACGTCAAGGACGCCGCTGCCATGACCGTGTTTTTCGAGGGCGACGGCTATGCCGCCTGCGGCCTGCACAACATCGGCTTTGGCTCAGTCCGCAGCTGGAACGACTTAGCGCGGGCGACGTTTGCAGCCCTGGGGCGACCCGTCCGCATCGACTACATTGAGATGCCGGAAGAGCTGCGCGACCGCTATCAATACTATACTTGCCTGGACATCGGCAAGCTGCGCAAAGCCGGCTACACCGCGCCTTTGACCACGCTCGAAGCCGCAGTCGAAGATACGTGCGCCTATCTTGTCGACCGACGCCACTTAGGCGAGTGATGCCAGCGCAGCCGTGCGAGACCCGGAAAACGATTCATGATTTACCAACATGTCTGCCTTGAGTCTTTTGGCTATGCCCTGCCCCCGGAAGTGGTTACTTCCGAGGAGCTTGAGACGTGGCTGCAACCTTTGTATGACCGCATTGGCCTGCACGTCGGACGCCTTGAACTGATGAGCGGCATCCGCGAACGGCGATTCTGGGGCAAAGGCACCCTGCCCAGCGAGGGTGCCGCCTTGGCTGGCGCCGATGCCCTGGCGCGCGCCGGCGTCGAACCAGGCGAAGTTGAATGCCTTATCCACTGCTCGGTCTCCAGGGATTTTGTCGAACCAGCGACTTCGACGGCTGTGCATCGGCTGCTGGGTTTAGGCGGCGACGTGCTTAACTTCGATTTGTCCAACGCCTGCCTGGGCATGGTCTCCGGCGTTCTGATGCTGGCCAACATGATCGAACTGGGCCAGATCACGACTGGCCTGGCCGTATGCGGCGAAAACGCCAGGCCGCTGGTTGAAAACACGGTCGCCCAGCTCAATGCCGACCTGTCACAGACCCGCCAGACAATCAAGGACCAGTTCGCGTCCCTGACCATTGGCTCCGGTGCTGCCGCCATCTTGGTCCGCGCCCTGCCCTACAGCCGGTCGCAACACCGCCTGCTCGGAGCGGCCCATTGCGTGGACAGCTCCAACAACCACCTGTGTCAAGGCGATGCCCAAGGCGGCATGACTGACAACAGCGCTCCCATCATGGCAACCGACTCGCACGAACTGATGATCCGCGGCGTCGAAGTAGCAGGACGTATGTGGCAGAAACTCAAAGCGACAGTCGGTTGGACCGAAAAAGACCCGACCGTCATCTGCACGCACCAGGTCGGCAAGGCCCATAGCGCACTGCTATTTTCGTCTCTCGGCCTGGACCCAGCTCTAAACTTTGTCAGCTATCCGCAGTTAGGCAACTGCGGCTCAGCCTCGCTGCCAGTCACTTGCGCCCTTGCCGAGGAGGCCGGCGCACTGACGCCCGGCGCTAAGCTCGCTATGCTGGGCATCGGCAGCGGCATCAACTGCACCGGCCTGGCCGTCGAATGGTAAAGAGGACGTCAGGAGCCTGACGCCAGACAATACGCACCCTAAATAATTTTAGTCGGAGAGCAGACTCATGGCGAAGAAGAAATTCCGGACGGCCTCGGAAATCAAGGTCGGCACGATTGGCTACGGGGCGTCATTTCGCATTGCCCGGCATCATCTCCGGCAGATGCAGCAGGCTGGCATGACTCCGGTGGCGGTGGCGGACATCGATCCAGACCGCCTGCCTGAGGCTGCTGCCGACTTCCCGGGAATTGCCACCTATAATTCGGCGACCGAGCTGCTGGCGTCCTGCGACGTTGACCTGCTCGCCATCTGCACACCGCACAACAGTCACGCGCCCCTGGCCATCGAATGCATGAACGCCGGCCGCCATGTAGTGACGGAAAAGCCCTTCGCAATCACCACCGAGGAATGTGACGCGATGATCGCCGCCCGCGATCGCAACCGCGTCATGCTGTCGACCTATCACAATCGCCACTGGGACAGCTGGATTATCAACGCCCGCGAAAAAATCTCCAGCGGGATGATCGGCGATGTCATCCGAGCCCAAATTGACTTGTGCGGCTATCGTTGTCCGAAAGATACCTGGCGGTCATCCAAGACTATTTCTGGCGGCATCATGTACGACTGGGGCGCTCACTGCCTGGAATACGCCTTGCAGATTCTGTCCGGCCGCGTCACCGAAGTATCAGGCTTTGCTCACCGTGGCTTCTGGGCTCCGCGCACCTGCTGGGGCGACGACTGCATCGAAGACGACACTCTCGCCGTCGTTCGCTTTGACAGCGGCCAATGGCTGACTATGCTCAATTCAAACGTGGACTCTGAGCCCCGACCGCCCTACATGGTAGTCACTGGCACACGCGGCGTGTTTCACGTGCTGTACAAAACCTGGAAGGCGACATGCCAGGAAACCGATCCAATCAGCGGCGAAACTTGCACTGTTTTGCGCTCCGGACCCCTGCCGCCAGACCAGACGCACAAATTCTACGAAAACATCGCAGCACACCTGACCAAGGGCGAACCGCTGGTGATCACGCCGGAATACGCACGGATTCCGATCAGGATTATGGACCTGGCCGGGCAAAGCGCCCGCCTGGGCAAAGCCCTGCCATTCTGAAAATGGCGATTGCGAGGCAGCGTTCTGACGGCAGCCTAGTCGATGCGTTTCACGGCTGGCGACGACACCAAGAAGACATCGTCTGAAGTCGCCTGAGACGGCACAGAAATGCCGTAGGTGAAATAATCGACGCCGTCAATGGCCTCATACAAGGCGCTGACAGTGTGCCAGACCCTGCCGTCAGCATCAGGCGGCAAGGGTATGTCCTGGGAAAACGTCGTGACAGCCTGCCATTTTCCCAGCAACTTCTGGGAAAAGCTGATCCTGCTGTTGCCGGCGACTTTTGGGGCGTAATATCTCATGGTGACGAGATATCGCCCTGGCCCGGAGACGGCAATCAGCTGACTGAACCCCATGCCATAGTCATAGCCGGAAATGGCCACGGCATGGGCGCCTTTCCAACCGGCCTGGGGCAGGACCGACAACTTGGCGGTTGGCTGCGTCGCTGTTGGGCGATAGACTCGCCACTTGTCGATTTCGCACAAATAATAGCTGCGGTCGGCTGGCGGCTTGAACTGGTCATGGTCCTTGATGTAGTCAAAGGACGTATTGTGAGCCAGGTTCGGCTGCCCGTCATAGCGCTGGGCCGAGTCATTTGGATAGCAGACCAGCCGGATGGTTTCGGTCAGGCCGGGTGCGAAATCATCCCAAAGCCTGACTTTTTCCTTTCCCCAAATCCACGGGACCAGTTCCTGGCGCCACCAGCGGCCCTGTTCGCCATAAACCCACACATACTCACTTGACCAGCGGCAGGCGGCCAGGAGATTGCTGGTGAAAAGCCTGACCCGCGCTGGCTTGTCTTCGAGAGCCAGCTCCGGGGCGACGTCATAGTTGGGTATGCGCCGGTCCAGAAAATAGGCGTCGAGGTAGATAGAGGCGGCAATTTGGGACTGCGGCATGCGGGCGCGATTGCCGGGCGTCAGCAATGCCCTTGTGCATCGAAAGCAGCGGGCGATGCCGGCGATGTAGTCTTGTTCGTGCCGAGCGGTGTAGCCGGCTGTCTCATTGCCGTCGATGAAAACCATCTGCGGCGTCATGGCGGAATACATGCCATTCAGGAAGGCGAACCAGAGGCCATAGCGATGCGTGGCCATGGCCGGATAAGGGTCAGAGTTCTGCAACAGGTTGTCTCCCAGCGAGAAGCCAAAAAGCATGAACAGCTTGATAGCCGAGAATTCCTTGCCAATCGCAGTCGCTACTTGCTGACCGCGCACTGCAGCCATGTCCCAAGCAGCGTCAAAGGAACGCCCGCACGCCGGATCGTAGGTGAAGGAAAAGTCGGTCTGGCCAGTGTAGAATTCCGGATCCAGGCAGATGCCGACGCAGCCGGTCTCGCGAGCCATCCCAGCCACCATGGCGAATTTCTGGCTGACGACGTCCCATGCCTGGTCGCTGTCTTCGAACCAGCCGAGATTGCGGCCGCGGCACGACACGATGATGAAGTTATCAGTAAACCGCTGGAAGTCGGTGTTTTTCAGGTCATCGACGTCTTTTTGGAACCATTCGCGCTGCCAGGGTTCTGGATTGAACACACCGTAGGCTGCCGAGGCGACGACCTTTTTGCCATCACGTTCGCCCTGGCCATTCAGATGCAGGACGATGCCGCTGAACGGCGCTTTGTCCTCATATTCCCGGACATTCTGGCGCAGACTGGACAACGGCACGACGCCGGAATTGAGCAGGATGATTTTCCGGGATGGTGCCCTTCCGGCCATGCGCGGCACTGATTCCGCCCACAGCATAGGCATAACGCCGCAAAGGAATGTCAACGCCACTCGCAACCAGTTGTTCATAACGGCCTCCTGGTGAAAAGCCCGCGCTGCCCAAGGCGGGAATGCCCTACCCAGGGCAGCGCGGGCCAACGGGTTACCTCCAAAGCGACTCGACTAAGAATGCCGACACCTTAGCCGCGTCGCAGCGCATGAAAACCATCCCAATGCCCAATGTCCACTAATATCCACTAACGTCCACGTCCACTGACCACTATGTCCACGAAAGTCCACAGTCCACAGTCTACTAATGTCGATTAATGTCCACTAATGTCCACTGTCCACTTTACTCCCACTTGATCACCATGCCGAGGTTATGCGGTGTGCCTTTATCGAGCAGGACAAAGGCTTCGAGCATATTATCGGAAGTGAAGCGGTGGGTGATGCAGGGCGTCACCTTCAGCCAGCCTTTGCGGATAAAATTACGCACTTCGGCCAAGTCATTGGCGCGGACGCCGCAGGTGGTCTTGACGGTCAATTCCTTGATTTTGATCTGGTCGAGGTCAACCGCGCAGCGTTCCTTGTCAAAATACTGGGCTTGGAAAAGCAACGTGCCCTGGGCGCGCATGAATGGTATCATTTTGTCAGTCACAGCTGGCAGTCCGACAGTGTCTTGCATCACATCAAAGCCATTGGGCGCAAACGCTTTAAGCTTTTCTTCATAGCCTGGTTCAGCGTTGTTGACAACCGTGAATTCCGGGTAGCGCTCGCGGATGAATGCGACACGCTCGGGGTTGTTGTCAATAATGAGCGATTCGGTGCCGCGATGCTGGGCAATCTGGGCAGCCGCCAGGGTAACGATGCCGGCGCCAATGTGCAGCAGGCGCTGGCCAGGCTTGACGTCAGCCGCGTTGACGCCGCGGTTGCCGACGGCGACGAGGATGCTGAAGGCGATCTGCTCGGCCAAGTCATACTGTATCGGCTCATGCGACAGCAGATCATAGCCGCCTTCCGCGCCGACGGAAGCGGCGATGTGCGCGCCGAACATGGATTTGACCGGCTCCTGCCAGCGGTTGGACGAACCATAGACCCAGTCGCCAGGCTTGAGCTTGGTGACATTGGCACCGACAGCTTCGACCACGCCGATGCGGTGATAGCCGGGTATGCAGGGGAACTGGGTGCCGATGTGCTTGCCGCGCATCACCCAACGTTCCGTGCCGGGAGAAATCGCAGTAATCACGGTGCGGACGGTCACGTCGGTCGGGCCGGGTTCAGCCAGGGTGAGCGTCTGAATCTCATACTTGTCAGCGGCAGTGAAAACAACAGCTTTGGCTTTCATCATGTTTCCTGTTTGGGAGGTTGGCAAATCAAGGGGGAAACCTGGCTGCGGCAGCACCTGCCGCAGCCAGGAAATGACAGGTGCGACTCACATTTCAAAGACGATCTTGAAGGCCTCTTTGCGTTCAATCATCTCAAAGCCCTCGGCGATCATGCGCAGAGGCAGCTTGTGGGAATACAAGTCGTCAAGGCGGAGCATGCCGTGCCGGACCAGGGAGCAGAAGAAGCCATGGGTGGCGACTTCGCCGGTGCGCCCAGTCCCGATTTTCTCCGCCGGGATGTGGTTCTTGACCGGGTCGTCAGCCGGATAGGTGGCGTACGGGCCGACTTTGCCTTCTGGCGTGAGCGCCGGCAAGGCGGAGGCCAGGAACTGCGGCGAGCCGGTCGCGTCGATGACATAACCCACGCCAGCACCGTTAGTTAGGCACTTGACTGCGCCCACCAGGTCATCCCGGGTGACGTTGATTGTGTAGTCCGCCCCCAGGCGGCTGGCAACCTCCAGCTGCTCGTCACGCCGAGCCGCGACAATCAGGGGATGGCCGCCAATGTACTTGATGCCCTTGCAAAAGGCGTAGGCCACCGAGCCGCCGCCCAGCAGTAGCACCGGGGTGTTAAGAGTCACGCCGAGCGAGGAGGCATAGCCGGTCACTTCCTTCAAAGTGATCAGCTGCGCAGCGTCAGCCGCAGACAGACCGAGGTTCTCCGGAACCTTGAGCTGGTACTGGACGTACCCGTTCACCGCCACGTCCGCCCCATCCGCCTTAATTGCGGCGGCGTCCGTCACCAAACCCAATTCCGAGAAGCCGCCCCACAGCGAGGTGTAGCCGTGATAGGTCGTGCCAGGATACGCCGGCGTCGGCCGGATGACCATGTCACCGACCTTGAAATTTTTCACTTTTGCGCCTACTTCGACCACGACGCCGACGCTTTCATGGCCAAGGATGCCAGGATACTTCTGGGTCCAAGGCAATTTGTTGTTGATGTGCTTCCTGTCGGTTCCGGTGCAAGTCGCGCAGACGATATTCTTGCACAGGCACTGGTACTCGTTCGGGACTGGGGCGGGGATGTCTTCAATCCAGACTTTGCCCTCGCCGTTAGTGATGGCGGCTTTCATGTTTTCTCCTCAGGACTGTAAAAAACACCGAACAGGGGAACTGCGACGCGACTAGCGTCAAAGGACGTTTTACGGTAGCACGGGAAGTGCTTTTCGCCGCCAGCGGCTGGCGGTTGATTATTTTCTACCACAAGGCCATGGTCTTGACGGCGTGGACGGCTTCGCGCAGAGGCTGTCCGCCCACTTCGGCTGAGAACCATCCGTCATAGCCGCTGGCCTTCAGCATGTTGACGCAGAGTTCGCCTTGGGCGGCGCCATTGCCGATCAGGCAGCCTTTGTATTGCACGCCATGTACGGAGGTCAGGCCAGGGCGATCATCGGGCAGCCGCCGTTCAAAATCCTTGATGTGGACATGGCATACGCGGTCCGCCACCAGGGGCAGAATCTCGCTGGGGAGATCGCCGCCCAGGAGGAAGTTGCCATTGTCAAAAGTGAACTTGGCGGTGCCGCCTGCGTAATCGAGCACTTCCAGGCAATGCTTGGCCGAGGCCGCAAAATGCGGATAGACGCCGAAATTCTCGATGCAGATAGTCACGCCCGAGCCGGCTGCCGCAGCTGCGGCTTTGCCCAGCGTCTCGCCGTAGATTTTCCGTCCGTCCTCATTGCTCATGCCTTCGGCCGGCTTGCTTCCGGGAATCATGACAATGGGGCATTGGAGCACATCGCGGGCAAAGTCGACCTGGCGCTTGCAGTCGTCCAGCGCCTTGGCACGGTCGGCCTCGCACGTCCCGACCAGGTTCAATCCGACGTCATAGCACGAGTAGGCCATGCCGGCATCGCGGGCGGCGGCGTGGAATTCGGCCCATTTATCCGGGTCTTTGACGATCCATGACCACATCGGCTCAATGGCCCGCGCCCCTGCGCACCACAAATCGCGCACCAGCTGCCGAGCTTCAAACACACCCTGGCTCAAGCCAGTGTGAAACGGGAACAGCATCACCGACAACTTCATCGTGGTTTTCTCCTGAATAAGTCGTTTTCATCCTGCCGCCAGAGCCGGACTCCATGCCCCGGTCAAGAAGACATACAAGACAACACTATAATTCTTCTTCTTGGCCTCGCAACCGTTTCCCCGAAAAAGCAATTAATTCCATGCTTCTGGCTGTTGCCGAAGCCGTTTTCGACAATACTTTAATAAGCAGAGTAGGCATCACCGCTTGTGCTGCAACCGGCCTCACGGCCATTCACCCGTCCCCCCACTTCAGGAGCGCATCATGGCAAAACTCGCAATCAACGGCGGCAAGAAACTCATTCCCCCAGGCGCCATCAAGAACTGGCCCCCCATTGACGACATTGACCGCAAGATGGTCATGGCTTCCTTGGAGGGCGGCCAGCACGCCTTTGGCCCGGACTGCAAGGCTTTCCAAGAGGAATTCGCCGCCTACACCGGCAACAAATTCGCGATTTTCACCAACAGCGGCACGGCTGCCCTGCACATGTGCGTCGTCGCCGCCGGCATCAGCGCTGGCGATCAAGTGATCGTCACCTCCTATTCCTGGTCTTCCAGCGCCACCTGCATCCTGCATCACAACGCCATCCCGGTCTTTGTCGACATCAACTTCGAGACCATGAACATTGACGAAGACAAGATTGAGGCGGCCATCACGCCTAAGACCAAAGCGATCATCGCCGTGAACCTGCATGGCCTGACCTGCAACTACGACAAGCTGCGCGCCATCGCCAAAAAGCACAAGCTGGTCATCATTGAAGACTCCTGCCAGGCGCATGGCGCCAAATTCAAGGGCGTCAACGCTGGCAAGCTGGGCGACTGCGCGGCTTTCAGCTTCAACCAGAACAAATGCCTCTGCTCTGGCGAGGGCGGCATGTTCGTGACAGACAACGAGGAAATGGCCAAGAAGGCCGCCCAGCTATGGAGCTTCGGCGAAACCGCCACTCCGCTGGAATCGCGCGACTACCACTCCTACGCCCTCGGCTGGATGTACCGCGGCGCCAGCCTGCCAGCCGCCTTTGGCCGCGCCCAGTTGACCAAGATGAACAGCTACTTCAACACCATCCAGGAAAACGCCGCTGTCCTGACTGACAAGATCAAGGACATCAAGGGTCTGATCATCCCGGTGCAGCCGGAAGGCTACCTGCACAACTGGTACAACTACACCTGCCGCGTTGACATGAAGGCCATTGGCTGGAACGGCGCACCGACGGCTATGCGGGACGCCATCATGGGCGCCCTCCAGGCGGAAGGCGCCCCAGTCGGCATCTGGCAGCGCTTCATCCTGCCGGACATGACCGTGTTCAAGGCCAAGAACGCCTACGGAGGAGGCTGCCCGTGGTCCTGCCCGTTTGCGGACAAGCTCGGCGAAAAGGTCAACTACTGCCGCGAAGACTTCCCAGTGGCACAGCGTCACTGTGACACCCACTTCGGCATGACCGTGCCGCTGCGCGCTCCCAACACCACCGCCAGTGCGGCGCTGGTCGGCGAGGCCTTCCTGAAGGTCTTTGATAACCTGAACGAGCTGAAGGTCAAAGCCTGACCAGCGCTCCCAGTCGCCGGGACGAAGCGTTGCCCATACAGGCCGCGCTTCATCCCGGACTGATCTCCTGCATCCATCCGTATGTTTGTTTTTTTAGACAGGAACGCGCCATGAAACTGTGCATGATGAGCTACACCGTCGCCAGGCTGCCTGGCTTCGACCTCCCGAATACCTTCAAGATGACCAATGACCTCGGCCTTGAAGGCATGGACATGGTCTCCCTCTACACCTACACCGCCGCCGAAGTCCGCAACATGGCTGACGACCACCAGGTGCCCATCGTCGCCTATACGTTCTTCGCCAATGAACTCGGGAAAAACACCGCCGAAGAACGTCAGGCCGGCGTGGACAAGGCCAAGGTCGGCATCGAAACCGCCGTCGCCCTAGGCGCACCAGTCGTCATGATTCCGCCCAGCCCGCCGGCCGGCATCACTGACGCTGACCTCTGCCGCCGCAACTACATTGAAGGCTTGAAACTCATCGCGCCGTTCGCCGAGCAGGCCGGTGTTGCCCTGACCGTGGAAAACTTCCCTGGACTGTATTCGCCGTTTGTGACCTCGGGCGACTTTCTCCAGGCAAAAGCCGCAGTCCCCAGCCTCAAATTGACCTTTGACAACGGCAATGCCGCCAGCGGCGAAGACGTCGGCACGTCGTTCCGTAAAGTCGCTAAAGACGTGGCGCACTGCCACTTCAAGGACTGGAAAATCCGCCAGGACCCGGCCGAAGGTTGGCGCCAGATGCGTGACGGACGCTACTACAAGGCAGCCTTGATCGGCGAAGGCGACATTGACCAAAAGGCAACCATCGCCGCTATGCTCGAAGCCGGCTACGACAAGTACATCAACATTGAATACGAAGGCAACGACTACACAGCCGTCGACGCCATCGCAAAAGCCGCTGACTACCTGCGCCGCGAAATCGCAGCAGCGAAGTAATGAACAGTGGACAATGGACGTTAGTGGACGTTAGTGGACGTTAATGGACGTTAATAGACGATGGACTGTGGACTTTAGTGGACGTTAGTGGCAGTGGACGTGGACGTTAGTGGACGCCAGTGGACGGCGCGTCCCTTAATGTCCACAACCCCACGCCCCACGCCCATTAAATCACGTTACGCAGTGCGACAACCATCCCATTTATTCCGCCTCACCCAGGGCTGCGCTTCGCTTGCCCTGGGCTTTTTGTTTCAGCCCTTCGGGCCTTCGCCGCTTCGCAGCTGTGGACTTGGTGGACGGTGTGGACGTAGTATAGACAGCGGCTGCGGCATCGTACGTAGTTCAAGCTTCAGCTTGCAGTATGTTGTGGCCTTGTAGGACACTCGCAGTGGACATTGTGGACATGGTGGACGAAGGCAAGCGTATATAGCTCAGGCACGATTCTCTCGCCCCTTCAACATTCAACACTCAGCATTCAGCATTCAGACCCTCGCCCTAGACTGCTCCGGTTCCTTTCAGGACGACGCCCAGGGTTTTTCCCAGGATCATCAGGTCGAGCCAGGGCGACCAGTTTTCGACATAGTGCATATCCAGGGCGACCCGTTCAGCGTATGTGGTGTTGCTTCGTCCTGACACCTGCCACAAGCCGGTCATGCCGGGTTGGACGGTCAGCAGGTCTGTGAGATGTTCTCCGTAAAGCTCGCGTTCCTGTTCCACGATTGGCCGCGGCCCGACCAGTGCCATGTCGCCACGCAGGACGTTCCACAGCTGCGGCAGCTCATCCAGCGAAGTCCGCCGCAGAATTTTCCCTAGCGGCGTGATTCGGGGGTCGTTGCTGAGCTTGAATTTGCGTTGCCATTCTCGCATCAGCTCCGGGTTTTCATCCAGGATAGCTTCGAGTTTCTGGTCTGCATCTACGAACATAGTGCGGAATTTCAGCACATAGATGGTTCGTCCATGCCGGCCGATCCGGCGGGCGCGGTAGATAGCCGGCCCTGGACTGGTGACCTTGATCAGCAGCGCCAGCAACGCTCCCAGGGGCAGAAACACCACGAACAGCAGCACTGTCAGCGGCAATTCCCAAGCTGCCTTGATCTGGCGGTATTTTTCCAGACGCAAGCGCGTCGGCGGCCTGCCTTCCTTATTCCCGCTGCTGTTGTGTTCTCCTGCCATATCTCCCCCTGCTGGCCATTCCCGCCGGGAGTTTCATTCTGTCGCTCTCATCTTGGCGTCGATGTTCTTTCGCCGCCAATGCGCCAGGGCTGAGCTTGATTGCAGGCCCAGCTCATCGGCGATCACCTTCATGGACACGCCTTCGGCCAGCAGCTCGTAGTAGCGTTGCCGCCGGACTTCATTGATAACCTCGTACACGGTCATGCCAACGTGCTGTCGGAACAATCGCAGGAAGTGCGACCGGCTGAATCCGGCCATGCGCGCCAGCGTCGTCACATCAACGCCTCGGCCTGCGGTGTGTTGGAGGAACTGCTTGATTTCCAGGATGGCTTCCTTCTGCACACTGCTGCCACCGGGCGGTTGTTCTGCCGCTGCGATCACATCTGTGAACAGCACGCTGAACAATGCGCACAGCTGCGCCTGCGCCAATTCCAGCCGCGTCGGGCCGCCTTTAGCAGCAGCGTCCCACGCATGGTTTAAACGCTTGATCAATTCCGGCGATTTGCAGGAATAACGAAAATCATTGCCATAGCGTCCACTGCGGACTTCTATGCCTTGGCAGGTGATGAAGCCTGGTGCGAAGTACATCCACATCTGGTCGCTGTCAGGCGCAGTAGGCGGAAAGCCGCCGTCATGGCGTTCGCCGACATCATAGAGGAACACAGTTCCTGGGCCGCCGTGATAGACAACGCCATTCAAGCCTTGGGTGACTTCGCCCTGCAAGACAAGCATGGCTTCGCGGTGTGCATGCACTTGCGTGAACTGCCGACGCCATGCCGCGTCGCGTTCCTGGCCAAAGGGCACCTGTGCCAACGCCCATTCGGAATCAGCAAACGTGGCTACCAGCCGAAGAGGACATCCGCCCAAAAGCACACGCTGTTTTGCTTCTGTCAACATCTGCCCTGCCCTCCTAAATGCGGTCGCTGCGACGGCTGAAATGCCGAGCGTCGTTTCCGGCAGCCGGCGCTGCTGACGCCTTTTGCGACCGTGTCCTGCCCAGCGTGTTCAGGCTTTGTCGTTCACGGGCACGGCGTCACCCCTTTTTGCAGGATGATATTGCCATACTTGCGCGTCTCGCCGGTATGGACAATGCAATACGCCGTCCGAGCCAGGTCATAAAAGGCGAAGCGCTCGACAAAGTCAATCGCGCTTTGGCAATGGTGCGCCACCTCTTCTGAGCAGCTGTGGACATAGTCGGCGTCAAGCGAATCACCCGCCACCGGCGCCATCATGGCCACCGGATGGGCGACATACGCATCCAGCTCGAACAAAGGCAGAATTCCGCGCAACAGCTCGGGAATGCCGAGGCCATCGGCACGAATGACACGCGGCCCCAGGGTGTGAGAGGGAAAATGCGCGTCAGCCAGGACGATCTTATCGCCATGGCCCATTTCCGCCAGGCTTTTCAACAATTCGGGACTAATGCAGGGAGCAATGCCTTTTAACATAGCGTCAACGACCTCTCTGCTGCCTACAGGCAGCTGTACAGACAATACGTTGGCCTGAATCGCGTCGACGCAGGCAAATTCATAAAGAAAATTTATCCTGGCAATGATGTTATGCAAATCGCTCCAGGGGCGAACAGAGGCTACAACATACTGCAAGCTGAAGCTTGAACTACGTACGATGCCGCAGCCGCCGTCCACCATGTCCACAATGTCCACTGCGAGCGTCCTACAAGGCTACAACATACTGCAAGCTGAAGCTTGAACTACGTACGGCAAGCTGAAGCTTGAACTACGTCCACCATGTCCACTAACGTCCACTGTCCACTAGAACCTACTACTCCTCTGCGAGTGGTTTTTTATCGTATTTGGATTACTTTAATGCAGGATTTGACATCGGCTCAAGGCCTGGATGGACGCTTACCCTACGGCAGCCTGAGACCTGGACTGCAAGCACACATCCCCACATATTTCTCATTAACCAAACTTCCACCCTTAGCCCTCCTCATGAAAAAATTCTTCTCTCGCCACTGGCCGGAAGTGCTTTTAGTCCTGGCTGTTTTCCTGGTATTTGCACCGTCGCTGCTGTTTCCGCTGCTGCCGCATTGGGATGACAGTTCATCCATCCTCCTCAACCAGAGCCTCGCCTTCAGCTGGGAGAACATCTGGCATTACGCTGTCAACGGCTTTCAGGGCCTGTATACGCCCTTGACCATGTATTCCTTGATGTTGGACAACGCCTTGTTTGGCCAGTGCTACGCCTGCTTCCATGCTACAAGCATCGCGCTGCACTGCGGAGCGGCCCTGCTGCTAGTCAAAATTCTCCAACACTTAGGCATCCGCCGGGGCATCGCCATTTTAGCGGCCCTGCTTTGGGCGGTGCATCCGCAGCGCATCGAATCGCTCGTCTGGCTGACGGAACGCAAAGACGTGCTGTCTGGATTCTTAGCCATGTCCGCCGTCTATGTCCTCATGAAAACCCATGACCGGCAGGGCAGCTATTTGTCAGCGACGGTTCTGGCCATCCTCTCCATTGCGGCCAATCCAGCCACTGTCTTCCTGCCCCTGGTTTTTCTGGTCTACGTCCTCGCCAAGGGCGACTTGGCGCAAAGCTGGCGCAAGCTCATTTTGCCGACGGCCTGCTATGGGTTCTATGCTTTGCTTGCCCTTGCCATCAGTCAACGCCTGGCCTTCGGCAATCCGACTGTCCTGCCGCCGCCGATTCGCTTCCTCGAAATTGCCACCCACAACGTCCTCTTCTACATATCCAACACGGTGCTTCCCCTCAACCTCAACCCTGTCTATCCGCTGGTTGATTTCCATGACTGGTGGATCATCCCCGTATTCGTCGCGTTTTTTGCGGTTGTCCTCGCCTGGTCGCACTGGGCTGTGCGCGACGCCCGCTGGCTATTAGGGGCGCTCCTCGGCTTTGGCGCCGCCTGGCTAGCCATGTTTGCGCCCAATGGCAACGGCGTCATCTTCAATCCTGTCGACTATGCCGACCGCTACAGCTACGCCGCCGCTGCTGTGCTGGTCGCGTTCGCTGCCTTTCTGTTTGACCGCATCATCCACCGTCGACCGGCGACAGCCAAGGCCATCCTGGCTTTAGTCGTCTTGCTGGCAGGCTTTGCAGCCGTCCGCTTCAGCCAGTATCTGCCTCTATGGAAAGATTCCAAGCTGCTCTTCACTCATGCCATCAACTCCCTCCCTGAGGGCGTCACTCCCAATGACAAGGCCATCCACAATGTCGCCATCATCAGTTTGGACGAAAATGACGCCGACGCCCTGGAACGCTCTGCCCTGGCTATGCTCAAGCTCTCGCTCGGCGAACTGGGCAAAGACTCCCGCGACACGGTCAGGCGCCGCCAGTTCAGGGAAAACAACGGCACACTGCTCCTGACCGCCGCCAAAATCATGCAGCAGAAAGACGACGAGGCGCTCCGCCTGACCGAAGCCTTATACATGCGCAACAGCGCCTATCTCCAGGGAGAGATGTTCGACCCGCAGGCGACCATGCCTCGCCTCCTGAATCTACTGACCGAACTGTTCTGTCGCAACAACAGACGCGACGAAGCAGCCCGACTACGGGCGGAATTCCCTAATCCCCTGCATCAAGAGCATATCCATCCGTCCATTTCCAATAGCCTTGCCCGACTCAGCTTCCTGCTGGGTGACTTCCAGACTGCCCTGGCTCTCTGGCAACAGTTGGAAAAATATCCGGGAAACCAGGACTACACCAGGGAGCGGATCCGGGAGACGCGGGAGGCCATCGCCGCCCAGACGCCGACTGCCCACAGCGTAGGCGCAGCAGGCATGGACGTCAACGCGCCCTCGGACTTCATCGCCCGCGTCGACGGCGCCAATCCCCTCCCGTCGTCGATAACGGCTGACGACGCCCGCCCCTTCCATGTTCGTGCTGTCCTGATGGCGATTCTGCTCTGCCTGTCTCTGCTGGCTCTGGCGTTTGCCGCCGTAGCCCCTACGCATTTTCCCAAAGCCTGGCGATTCGCCGTCAACGTGCTGGCAGAACACTGGCCGACATTGGCGCTGGTCGCCGCCGTCTTTCTGTGTTTCTCGCCCACACTGGCTTTCAAAACGATTAAGCATTGGGACGATGCCACCTATATCTCCAACAATCCCAATCTGCACTTCACCTGGGAAAACATCAAGCTTTATGCTCTCAATGGCTTCCTTGGCCTGCACACGCCCCTGACCATGTATTCCTTGATGTTAGACAAGGCGTTGTACGGCCATAACCATTTTGTCGGCTTCCATCTCACCGCCATTGTATTGCAAAGCGTTGCTGCGCTTTTTCTCAACCTCATCCTGCGCCATCTCGGCGTCCGCAAAACCATCGCCTGCCTAGCCGCCTTTCTGTGGGCTGTGCATCCCCAGCGCCTGGAGTCAGTCGCCTGGCTGGCGGAACGCAAAGACGTTTTATCCGGCTGCATGGGCTTGGCAGCTGTCTATGTCTTTATGAAAACGCATGACCGCCGGGGCAGATATTTTCTGGCGGCGGCGCTGACCATCCTGTCCATTGCCGCCAAACCGGCCACCATCCTGCTACCCGTAGTGTTTCTCGCCTACGTTTTTTATCGCGGCGACCTGAAGCAGACCTGGCGCCGCCTGCTGCCGCCAGCGCTTGCCTACCTTAGCTATTTCGGGGTGGTCTTGACGACTACCCAGCGCCTGGCGCATGGCGACCCGCCCGCCATCGCGCCGCTGCCGCGCTTCGTGGAGCTGATTTCACACAACGTCATCTTCTACATTTCCAGCACTGTCTTTCCCGTTCATCTCAACCCGGTCTATCCCCTGGTTGACTTCCATGACTGGTGGATCATCCCGCCCTTCATTCTCCTGGCAGTCGGCGTGTACGCCCTGGCTCGCTGGGCTGGCCTAGACCGCCGCTGGCTGCTCGGCAGTGTCCTCGGCTTTGGCGCCGCCTGGTGGGCCATGTTCGCGCCAAACGGCAACGGCGTCACCTTCAATCCGACTGATTACGCTGACCGCTACAGCTACGCCGCAGCCGCCGTCTTAGTCGCCTTCCTCGCTTTCCTCATCGACCGCGCCCTGAGCCGGAAGCCGTCCGGAACAAAGTTCTTCGCCTGCCTGACCGCCGCCTATGCGCTCTTCCTGGCTTGGCAATTCCGGCAGTATCTGCCGGTCTGGAAAAGCGACAGGGCACTGTTCACATACGCCATAGAGAACGTCAAGCCAGGAGTTTACCCGAATGACAAGGCCATCCAGACGCTGTGCGTCGTCTGTCTTGATGACAACGATGCCGATACGCTGGAGGGGGCGTCGCTGCTGATGTTAGAGCGGGCTCGCGGGCGCTTTGGCAAAGAAGCCCGGGACGGCGAATTGACCCAAGCAGCGCGCGAAAACTTTGGCATCATGTTCTTGTTTTGCGCCAAGGCAATGCAGGGCAAAGACATCGAGGCCCTGCGCCTGGCCCGGGCCATTTACGACCGCCACCAAACCTACACCAATCTGCTCATGTACGATCCGAATGTGACCTTCCCACGCTACATGAATCTGCTTACAGAGGTCTTCTGCCGCAACAACTGCGTGGAGGAAGCCGGAGTCCTGTTCGCAGAATTCGCCGACCCATTGAACCGCGGATACGAACATCCCGACATTCCCAACAACCTGGCGCGCCTGGCTCTCCTGCGCCAAGACTATCAAGCCGCCCGCATCCTCTGGGAAGGGCTGGCTGCATCGTGGTTCAACAACGCCTACGTCCAGGCGCGTCAGCAGGAATTGAGCGCCATCATCGCCGCCTTGCCGCCGGAACAGGCCGCCCAGGCCATGGCGCCGCCACCGCCGCCGCTGTCCGAGGCGGAACGCGGCGCTGGCCTGGCTGAGCCGACGAAAAAAGAGGCGACGCCGACGGAACTGCGCAGCTACTACCGGAAAACTGCTGCTTGCGCCCTGCTGGTAGTCGCCTGCCTGGTCTATATGGCGGCGATGACCGCCGTTGACATGCTACGCCAACGGCGAGAACAACGCCCGGAGTGCGCCTAAAGTCGGCTGTCCACCTCCCTCACCCGGCGCTGCCAGCGTCAGCTGCCAAAGAAGAAGGGCTTGCCGGTGCGGGCTGATTCATAGATGCCGCAGATCAGCTCGATAGCCCGTCGGCCTTCTCGACCATCCAGGAAGGGCTTGCGACCGGTCAGGATGGCGTCTGCCAAATCTTCGATCTGCATGGCGTGGCCGTCGCTTGAGATATTCATCGGCGCACGCCCGCCTGCGGCATTGACCGGGCCGAACAATTCGTTGATAATCGTCTCATCTTCTGGCAGCGGATTGGCGAATTCCCAGCGGGTTATCTTATTTTCCTCGAAGGCGACGGTTCCGGCGCTGCCAGAGAATTCGAGTCGGCGCGGGAATCCCGGTGCGCAGGATGTACTCACTTCGATGGTGCCGAACGACCCATTGCGGTATTTGATGGCGGCGCAGAGGTTGTCCTCCACTTCAATGCTGTGCGTCAGGGTGCCGGAAAACGCGAAGACCTCCTTGGGTGCGCCATTGATGAAGATGAGCAGATCGATGGTATGAATAGCCTGGTTCATCAGCGCCCCGCCGCCATCGAGCTTCCAGGTTCCGCGCCAGGTCGAGCCGCTGTAGTAGGCAGTGTCGCGGAACCATCGCATCTGCGCACTGGCCAAGACCATGCGGCCAAACCGGCCGGCTTGCATGGCCTGCTTGACCAGCTGCACCGGCTTGGAGAAACGACTCTGAAACACCGGTGACAGCAACACGTTGTTGGCATCGCAGGCCGCGATGATCGCATCGACCTTGTCCAAGGTGATTTCCAGCGGCTTTTCGCACAAAATATGCTTGCCAGCCTCAGCCGCCGGGATAGCCACTTCGCCGTGCAGCCCTGAAGGCACCGCGATGGTCACCGCCTGAATCTCGGGGTCTGCCAAAAAATCCTCGTATTTCTGGTAGTGGCGTACGCCGTATTCCTTCGCCATCCGTTCAGCGGCAACGGGATTGGCGTCGTAGACCCCGACCAGATAGCAATTCTCAGACTTCTTCATGGCCTTTGCGTGAAATCCGGAAATCATGCCAGCGCCAATGATGCCAAAACCAACTTTTGTACCCATTCATTCACCTCATTCTTCTTTGCAAAAACACTTTTCTTAACCTTACACTCTTAGTGACAGCTGCGGCTCCAGGCCGAAAGGGGCCTTAGGATCGCGCCAAGGACTCGCAGACTGCATCTGCGGCTGCCGCAGCCCTTCAGAACCTACCGCCGATGCAAGGCGTGATTTTCTCCACCGGAATCGGCAGCGTCTGCCTCAATTCGTTGGACTCAATCGCCCGTTGAGCCAGGTAGGTCGAGATAAATCCATCCAGTTCATTGCATGGCGAGGGCTGGTCCAGGAGGATAGCCTGGACAAAGGCGTCAAGCAGATGCTTGTGCCCCTTGTCGACCAGGAAGGGTTCGTCCTGCTCAAGCTGTTTCAGCCCCTTGGTGGCATCCTTGGTCCGTTCCTCGTACTTGCGCAGATAGGCGTCAAAGCCTTCATCCTTGATCTTGCCGCTGTAATGCTGCATGGGGAACGTCTCAGCAGCTGCGCCCGGAATGCCGTAGTAGTTGTTCTCGACGAAGAACAGGCTGCGCATCAAGGATGCCTTGGCCGTGACTTCAAACAATTCCTTGGGATAGTCAAACGTCCCGAAGCAGGAAAAGGTCAAGGTCATGCTGTCGCCGCCGCTGAATTTGAGATGGATGCCATGCGACAGCCGCGACGACCCCCAGGCCGTGATCTCCACTGGCCGCTGCGGAGCGAAGAACCAGCAAGCCAGGTCAAGCCAATGCACGGACTCGCCGATGATCTCCCCGCCGCCGGTGAGGGGGTCGAGATGTCCGAGGCCGTAGGAAGAACTTTCGTCCTGGATGCGGATGAGCAGGTGCGTATGGTCTTCTTCCGGCAACATGGCGCGCTGCTGCTCCATATAGCGCCAGGCCGAGTGGCGCGGCGCCGCCACCTGAGCCTGCCAGGCTTTTTTCAACGCCTGCAAGGCCGGCGCCATGCGACGGTTCAGGTCAACGCACAGCTTGACCTGGTGAGTCCGCACCGCCCGCATGATCCGGTAGGCTTCGTCATCGCGCATGGCCATCGGCTTTTCACAGAAAATATGCTTTCCAGCCTGGGCAGCAGCCTCAATGATCGGCAGATGCACCTCGTGCGTAGTCGCAATCTTGATCAAATCGACTTCCGGGTCCTTGACGATCGCCATGAAATCGTCCGTCACTTCAGGGACGCCAAAGTGCTTGGCGGCGGCTCGGGCCTTGTCAAGCTGCACGTCGCAAGCCCATTTCAGACGCAGCTGCGGATGACGGGACATGTTGGGGAAATCCTGCCCCCAGGAGAATTTCCCGCAGCCAATCTGAGCTGCGACAAGCTGCTTTTTCTTTGTTGCCATAATGAATGTGGCTTTCTGGTGTTACGGCCGCTAGGACGACCCGGGCGGGGAAATCGACGGGCGCAAATAGAACCCATACTGTATTCGCGGGAATGGCAAATTTCAAATAAAAGCAACGAGCGAATCGCCAGGCCTTAGTGGACGAGGCGAGGGGCGAGGAACTGCTGTTTTATCCGCAGATGACGCTGATGACGCAGATTTTTTAGGGTGTGTTGTACGGGGAAACCAGCGGCACTGCGGCGAAGGCCCGCAGGGCTGAAACATAAAAGCCCAGGGCGAGCGAAGCCCAGAGTGAGGTGGAATCAATTTGATGGTTGTCTTGCTGCGTAACGTGATTTCATGGGTGAGGGGCGAAAAGACGGGCGAGGGGCGAAAGAGCGTCTGTACTCGACACGGCGGCCACGTCCACCACGTCCACACACAGCGCGGAGCGACAAACACGCTAAAAGCGCAAAACGTGCGTCAGCCGAAGGCTGGACTGCTAAGGATGAACCGCCATGATTTTGCCTGTCGGCGAGTTGACAGACGGCAAATGACTTTTATCTTAATTTAACAGCCAAATCTCTGTCCTAACCGCCATGATTTTTTCCTGTTCGAATTGACTCGCAACACTCGGGACCGCCTGCTGATTGATTCCCGACAGCCCCTTGCGAGTCTTTTTTTAATTGCCGCCTTGGCCGGCCAATGTCATCACTTGGAGTTCATAATGGGCGATCTGCGCACCACCATCGGCGAAAAAATGCCTCTCCCCAAACGGGATGCCCGCCGCAAGAAAATCCTCTACACCCTCCTGACCCTCCTGGTCATCACCGCAATCGTCGCCACCGGCATTGTCATCAAGGTCGACCGCTACACCCTTGCGTCTGGCTACGTCACCACCGAGGACTACGCCGAAGTCCGGCCGCCGGTCACTGGCGTGGTCAGCAAAATTCTCGTTCGCACCGGCGCCAAAGTCGAAGCCGGGCAGCTTTTAGTGCAGCTGAACGCCGAGGAGGAGGAGGCGTCCTTAGCCGAAGCCAAGGCCCGCCACTCCAAGCTGGAAGTCGAGCTTGAACGCCGCCAGGCGGAAATGAACATTGACCTGGAACGGCGCCAGGTCGACCTGGCTGAACAGCAGCGTACGCACAAGGACAGCATCGCCATCGCCGAACTGCAATTGCAGAACGCCCAAACCAAGCTGAAGCTGACCCGCGAGCTGGTTGAAAAAGGCCTCAAGGCCGCCAGCAACCTGGAAGATGAGCAACTCAAGGAACAGCTCGCCCAAGTGACACTTAATTCCCTCAAACAAAAGGACTTCCACATCTACGAAGAACTTCTTCGCCGCGACCGTGACAAATACAACAGCGAGCTGGCCGCGATCAAGAGCGAACTAGGCGCCCTGGCTGACGCCGTGCGCCGCGCCGAAGCCCGCCTGCGCACCCGGCAGGTTCGCGCCCCGATCAGCGGCGTCGTGGTGCGCTATGAATTCGTCATCGGCGAGCTGCTTCAGCCCACCACCGTCATCTATGAAATTTTCGGCGGTGACCAGCAGACGCTCAAGCTGCGCATCAACGAGCGCTATTCCACCAAGGTCGCCGAAGGGCAGACCTATCGTGCCCGCCTGAGTTCCTATCGCGGCGTCTCCCGCATCTACTTCAGGGGCAAGATCGAATATCTGCGCAGCGTCATCCAGGCCGATGGTGGAAGCACCTACCGGGTCGCCTATTGCAGCTTTGACCCGGGCGACCGCGTCATCCCGCCCGGCACCACGGCCGAAGCCCGCATCTACTACGGCAAATCCTCACTCTGGTTCTACCTGTTCAACCTTGACTTCGAATAGCCGCTGGAACAGCCTGCGGCCGCCCATCTATGCCCCCGCCCAACCAAGACAAAAAGCGCCTGGGGAACATCAGGAAAATCCTGGTGTTCATGCAGCCCTACTACCTGCAGCTCTACGGGCTGTTCGGGCTCACCGTGCTGCTGTCGGTCCTGGCCATGGCGCCGCCGCTGGTCACCCGCGCCCTAGTTGACCGAGTCTTCACTAAAGGCGAAACCAACCTGTTTTTCGGGCTTGGCTTCTTCATGGTCGCCCTGCCGATCCTGACCTCGCTGTTTGGATACGTCCAGTCGCTCAGCATCGCCTATCTCGGCCAACGCTTCGTCTTCGACATCCGCTGCGCCCTCTATAAACACTTCCTCGGGTTGTCGTTGCGTTTCTTCAGCAAGCATAGCGTCGGCAAGCTCGTCTGGCGTCTGATGGGGGACAGCGGCACGGTGCAGCAGATGTTGACCGGGCAGAGCGTCGGCATCATCTCCGACCTGGTCTGCTCGACCTTCGCCATCATCGCCACTTTCGCCATTGACTGGCGCCTGTCCATTCTCCTCATCATCATCGTCACGATCTTCGTCCTCAACTACAACTTCAACATCCGGCCCATCATCGTGGCCAGCAAGGCCAGCCGCTCCGCCTACGACCGGCTGTCCGGCGGCGTCCAGAACCGCCTGGTCGCCAACATGGCGGTCAAGACCTTCGGGGCAGAATCCCGTGAACACAACGTTTTCGAGGGCCAATCGCGGACTGCCCTGGTGCATGACAAGGAGCTGGGCATCGCTGGCAACACCTTCTGGATGAACGTCAACCTCATCCAGAGCCTGGGGCGTTCCCTGATCTACTTCCTGGGATGCGGCATGATCATCTCCGGCGACCTCACCTACGGCGACGTCACCGCCTTCACTGCATACGCCATGCAGCTGCTCGGGCCGGCAGTGCGCTTCTCCCAGCTGGTCAACCAGCTCCAGCAAGTCTCCATCGCCACCGAACGCCTCTTCGAAATCTTTGACGAAAAAGCCGAAGTCGTCAACGACCCCAACCCGATTCCCATCCCGCACATCACCGGCCAGGTCGACTTCAACGACGTCCACTTCCACTACGAAGAAGGCAAGCCTGTCCTGAAAGGCATCACTTTCCATGCCAAGCCTGGCGACACCATCGCCCTGATCGGCCCGACCGGCTGCGGCAAGAGCACGGTCCTCAATCTGCTGCTGCGCTTTTATGACATCACCGGCGGCGAACTCAAGATTGACGGGCACGACATCCGCCGGCTGGACCTGCACCAATTCCGGCGCCAGTTCGGCATTGTCCTGCAAGAGTCCCTCCTGTTCAGCATCAGCATCAAGGACAACATCCGCTACAGCCGCCCAGGCGCCACTGAGCACGACATCATCGAATCCGCCAAAATAGCGGAAATCCACGACTTCATCATGTCACTCCCCCAAGGCTATGACACACTGGTCGGCGACTATGGCGTTGAACTGTCAGTGGGCCAGAAGCAGCGCATCAACATCGCCCGCGCCATCTGCGCCGACCCCGCCATCTTAATCATGGACGAGGCGACCAGCTCCCTTGACAGCGATTCCGAGCAGGCTATCCAGCGCGCCATGGACAAGGTGCTGGCCGGCCGGACCAGCTTCGTCGTCGCCCATCGTCTCAGCACCATCAAAAATGCCGACCAAATCATCTTATTGGACAAAGGCGTCATCCAGGAGCGCGGCACGCACGCCGAGCTGATGGCCATCCCCAACGGCCGCTACCACGAACTCTATACCAAGCACATGGGCAAGGGCGTCATCGAGGAATAACACTCTTTCCCACCCTGTTCCCATATCCGTACCAACCGAATTTGCCATGGGTTTCTTCGACAAAATCAAAGAGCACAAGCGGGACTATCCCTTCCGCCCCCACCGGAAGGAGCCGCCTGAGCATGGCACGGACTGGCCGCTCTACCTGCGCTTCATCCGCGAATATGTATGGGACTCACGCTGGTCCCTGCTCGCATGCATGCTCATGGTCGCCGCCAACTCCAATGCGGTCTACCTGATGTCCTTCTATTCCCGGATGGTGGTTGACAATATCCTCGTCATCCGCAGCGCCGACAATAAGCCGCCGGAGACGAAACGCCGCATCTGGGAGCCAGACCGCAACACCTTCGGCCCTTCCTCCCGCCCGACTGTCAGCATGGGGCGACGCATTGACATGGGCGTCAGAGTCAGCCAGCGTCCGCCTGGCGCTGGGCGGCGGCTGCTGTTCATCGCCCTGTTCTACATGGGCACGCAGTTGGGCCTGAACTACCTGGCCCGCTACTCCACTCGGAAGCAGATCACCGTGGCCCAGAGCATCACCAGCAAACTGCGGGAGGATATGCACCGCAAAGTGCTGGAGCTGTCCATGTCCTACCACCAGTCCATGAGCCCGGGGCGGCTGTTGTCGCGAATCCTCTCGGACGTCGACGCCGTGCGTGGCGAAATGATGGGATTCTTCATGAGCGCCACCCACTGCACGTCCATGATTATCATCGGAACGACGGTCCTCCTCTACGAGGAATGGCGCATGGCCCTGATCGCCATCGCCATCACCCCTATCTACGCCTGGATGTACAGGAGCAAACGGCCGGAAATCCGGCGCCTCAACCAGGAGCTGCGCCATACCAACTCCTGCCTGTACGGGCTGGTCTCCCAGAAAATAGACGCCATCAAGGCCATCCAGGCATACGCCCGGGAAAAAAGTGAAATCCTCAATTTTCACCGTCTCATGGCCACTTTCATCCGCGATGCGTTGGCCAACCAGAAGGTCAACGCCGGCTTAGGCCGCCAGGCCGGGATTCTCACCAGCATGAGCAGCTGCGCCATCTTCCTGTACGGAGGCAAGATGGTCATTGACGGCGACATGACCCTCGGCCGCATGATGTTCCTCCACACCACCACCATGACCCTGTTCCAGCCAGTGCTAGAATTCACCCAGCTGAGCTTTGTGCTGCAACGACTCCGCATCGCCCTGCTCCGAGTCGTCGGCGTACTCGACCGCCCGCTCGAAATCGTTGACGCGCCAGACGCCGTCGACTTCCCCAGCCCCCTCAAGAAAGGCATCGAAGTCAACAACGTCTTCTTCTCGTACCCGCCGCCACGCGGGGAGCGCGAAGCCGATGAGGTCGCTGAAGAGCCGCCAACGCCGCCGGAGCCGGTGCTGAAAGGGGTCAACTTCATGGTTCCGGCCGGAACCTGGCTGTGCATCATGGGCGCCAGCGGCAGCGGCAAGACGACGCTCCTGCACCTGCTGTCGCGCCTGTATGAGCCGACCTTCGGAACCATCACCGTCGACGGCATCGACCTGAACAACATCAAGACATCATCGATGCGCCACCGCATCGGCATCGTCCCGCAGGAAGCGCAGATTTTCAGCGGGTCAATGCGGGACAACATCTGCTATGGCCGTCCTGACGCCACCAACGAACAGATCATGAACGCAGCCAAGGCCGCGCAAATGCACGACTTCATCCTGGAGATGAAAGTCCAGTACGAAACACTGATCGGCCAAAGGGGCACCAGCCTTTCCGGCGGCCAGCGCCAACGCCTGTCCCTGGCCCGAGCCTTGCTGACCGACCCGGAATTGCTGATCCTAGACGACTGCACCTCGGCACTGGACGCCAATACCGAGCAGAAAATCCAGGAAACCCTGGCTAAGATTCTCATTGGCAAGACGGCCATCATGGTCTCCCAGCGAGTGTCCATGGCCATGCGATGCCACAAAATCGCTGTGCTGGACGGCGGCGTCATTAGCGAATATGGCTCACACCAAGAACTGCTGGACAAAAATGGCTTCTACGCCAAATTGTTCCACCAGCAAACCGAGTAATGGCGAGGAGCGAGGGGCGAGGGGCTGAATGCTGAATGCGGAATGCGGAATGCGGAATGCGGAGGCGCATTTCATAATTCATAATTCATAATTCATAATTTACGCTCGGGCTTTAGCCCGAGGCGAGCAGAATGAATAATCAATTACTGAATAACCTGCTCTTCAGGAGGACGCTGACATGACTATAAACCGTCTTTTGTCGCTGGCAGCCGCTGCTCTGCTCCTGCCTGTCCTGTTCCTGCATTCACAGAATGCCGAACCAGACGCCAAAACCGCAAAGCCGAAAAAGCAAAAGAACCTGATCGCCAACAGCGACTTGGAGCAAGGCAGCGGCAGGGCGCCGGCCGGCTGGAGCGGCGTGGACGGGCTGACCGTGACCTGGGGCGAAGACGGCAACCCGGGCCGCTGCCTGGTCTTTGACACCAGCGTCTTCCAGGAAGATAAAAAAGCCTGGAAAAGCGATGAGAAGAATTTCCCTGGCCGCGGTCGCGGCAAGAAGACGGGTCAGTATGACACGGTCGGCGCCCACGAGGGAGTCTGGGCCTTTGCGACGCCGGTTGACCTCAAGTCCGGCGACGTCCACTTCATCATCTCGGCTGACGTCAAAAGCCAGTTCAAGTCCGCAGAGCTGAGTTATCCCATGGTGCTCATCCGAGGCTTTCAGCGCGTAACCGCCGAAAAAGCCGGCCAAAATTCATCCTGGTTCCACACCCATCATCCCGGCGGCCCTGCCTACTCGGAGATGTTCGGGCCAGACGCCTTGCGCCGTGATTCCAAAGAAGGCGACTACCTGATGGTGTACCGGCACACGCTCGCCTGCAGAGCCATCAAACCCAACGAATGGCAGCATTTTGAAATGGGCTTCAGCCTGCCCATTTCCAAGCCCCAGTTCTATCCGGAGCGCCTCCTGATCAAGCCGTATGCGTTCTGGCCGTCCGGCATCTACTGCTTTGACAACATCACGCTTAGGCGCTCAACGGCCGAGGAAGTCAAGGAGGTCAACCGGCGGCGACAATCCATCAAAGCCATTGAATAACACCCGCATTTTCCCGCCACTTCCTCCCTACGCAGCGATCGTAACCCGCGATATTTCCACTCATGACCAACCGCCCTGCCTCCATCGGCCGTTTTCTGGTCGGCATTGACCTCGGCACTACCAATTGTTCAGTCTGCTATGCTGATCTGACTGAAGACACCCCGACCTTGCGTCAATTTCTCATCCCGCAGCTGATTGCTCCCGGCGAAGTCGCCACCGAGCCGCTATTGCCGTCCTTCTGCTATCTGGCTGGCGAACACGATTTGCCGGGGCACGCCCTTGGCCTGCCGTGGACCAAGTCCAACCGCCACGCCGTCGGCCGCCTGGCACGCGACCAGGGCGCGGCCGTGCCGGAACGCCTGGTCGCCTCGGCCAAATCCTGGCTCGCCCACGCCGGCGTCGACCGCCAAAAGCCCATCCTGCCCTGGGGCAGCGAGCTGGGCAAGCAGATGATCTCGCCGGTTCAGGCGGCCTTCCTGTGCCTCGACCACATCCGAGCAGCCTGGGATCGCCAATTCGCTCAAGTCAAAGATGAAGACGGCACTCCCTGCAAACTGGCCGAACAGCAGGTCATCGTCACTGTCCCGGCCTCTTTTGACGAAGTCGCCCGCAACCTTACTCTCGAAGCCGCCCGCAAAGCCGGCCTCAAGCGCCTGACCCTGCTGGAGGAGCCCCTGGCCGCCTTCTACGCCTGGGTCGCCCGCCATGCTGACTCCTGGCAAGAACACCTCCAGGTCGGCGCCCAGGTGCTGGTCATTGATGTCGGCGGCGGCACGACTGACTTTTCCATCATCCAGGTCGAAGACAACGCCGTGCTGCGGCGCACCGCTGTCGGCGACCACCTTCTTCTCGGCGGCGACAACATGGACATGACCCTGGCTCGCCTGGCGGAAAAAGCCTGGGGCACCAAGCTGCCCCAGCGGCAATGGAGCCAGCTCTGCCAGGAATGCCGCCGCGCCAAGGAAACCCTGCTCAGCCCAAACCCGGTCGACTCCTGCACAGTCCAAATCACTGGTGCTGGCAGCTCGCTGATGGCCGGACTACGCACCCATGCGTTCACCCGCGAACACGTCCTGACCACGCTCATGGAAGGCTTCTTGCCTGAACTGCCCCTGGACGCACCAGCCCCGGACCGACGCCGCGGCATCCAGGAAATGGGCCTGCCGTATGCCCCTGACCCTGCCATCACCAAGCACCTGCTGGACTTTCTCCGCCATGCCGGCCCCAGGCCAGGCCAGCCAGCCACGCCTTCACATCTGCTTTTCAACGGCGGCGCCATGCTGCCGGAAGTTTTCCGGAAGCACATCCGGCGCGTAGTAGGCACTTGGCAGCAGCTCCCGCCCTTGCCGGAATTGCACGCTTCTGACCTCAGCCTGGCCGTCTCCGCAGGTGCGGCCTACTATGGCCTGGCCCGAATCGACCGCGGCGTCCGCGTCAAAGGCGGCATTGCCCGCGCCTTCTTCCTGAAAGTCGAACAGGACGACCAGCAATCCCTGCTCTGCGTCATGCCGCGCGACACCGACGAAGGCGTTGTCCAACGCCTGGAAGGCAGAACCTTCCAACTCCGCGCCAACCAGCCGGTCGCCTTCCCGCTCTACGCCAGCGCCACCCGGCTGGGAGACCGGCTCGGCGATGTCATCCCCGACCTGGTCGACGGCGTCACCGAGCTGCCGCCCCTGCACACCGTCGTCAAATATGGACGCAAAACTGACCAGAAGACTTTGACGGCAACCATCTCCACACAGCTGAACGAAACCGGCGCCCTTGATCTGTGGTGCGAAATCCCCTCGACTGGCCATCGCTTCCCCTTGACCTTCGACCTCCGTCAACGCCGCCAGGAAGACGATGATGCCGACGCCAATCCCCTGGGCAGGACGCCGGATTCAATCACCATTGAGGAAAGCCGCATCACCGCCGCCTTGACCATCATAACGGACATTCTATCCGGCTCTGACCAGACCCTGCTTCCCAGCCTCAGCAAAAAGCTTGAGGACGCCCTTGAGCTGCCGCGGTCGGATTGGGATGCCGCCCTGCTCCGCCGTTTCGCCGACCTCCTGCTGCAACACCGCGACTGGCGGTCGCTCTCACCTGCCCATGAAGCCCGCTGGCTCAACCTGGCCGGATTCTGCCTGCGGCCAGGCTGCGGCACGCCCGGCGACGAACTGCGCATTCGTGAAGCCTGGAAATTATGGCGCCCAGGCCCGCTGGCCGCCAAAAACCCCCAGGTGCAGGCCGAATGGTGGACCTTCTGGCGGCGACTGGCTGCCGGCCTGCGGCCTGGACAGCAAGACCAAGCCGCAGCTATCGTCGTCCGCGCCATCATCACTGCCGAGGGTGCCAATGCTATCCGCGCCGGAAACCATCCTGGCATCGAACAATGGCGACTGGCTGCCGCCCTGGAAAAAATCCCGCGGACGCTGAAGCTGCGCCTGCTGACCGCCTTGCTGCGCAACAGCGGCAAACTTGAGGAGGCCTACTTCTGGGTCATCGCCCGCCTCGCAGCCCGCCAGCTTTTCCAAGGCGCTCTGGACGCCGTCATCCCAGCAGCCCAATGGGCGCCTTTGTCAACAGACCTGCTCCGAAAAGCCGTCCAGGCCAAAAGCCCTCGCCTGGCTCTGTTCGCGGTTGCCAACACCGCCCGTCTGACCGGCATCCGCACCCTTGACCTGCCAGACAAAAATCGCCTGGCAGCCCAGACCTTTCTGCAAGAACGCAATGCCCCTGCAGAATGGATCGCCATGGTCACGGACATCAAGCCCATCTCGGAAGACTTCCAGAATCAAATCGCCGGAGACGACCTCCCACTCGGACTAAAGCTCCAGACAGAATAAAAGCGAGGACGCGGGGCGCCGCAGCTGCTTGGTGCTGCTGTTTTGCCTCTGTTCAGTGCCCGGGCTTTAGCCCGGGGCAAGGGTAAAAATCCTCCCCCTGCTAAACCACCCTACCCCATGGCGCTGGTGCCACTGCTCACCGGAACTCCGAGTATCAACGGCTTACCGATTACAAAAAATAAAACATTTTTTTAAAATATATTTTTGAACAATGCGTTTATCTATACATTGTCGCAAGTCTCATCTACCAACGGTAATGTCATGGCAAAAGATGATAAAATCGAGAACCGGGATCGGCTGCTGGCTGCTGGCCTGAAGATTTTTGCTGAGAAGGGATTCAGCGGCGCAACGGTGCGGGAAATCTGCGACGAGGCCGGGAGCAACATTGCTGCGATCAACTATTATTTTGGCGACAAGGTGGGCTTTTACCAGGCGGTTCGCGAGTATGCCCGCCAGGCGTACGCCAAGACCATGCAACGCTGCTGGGAGCTTGCGGAGACCGACCCCTGGCAGGCGTTGCGCACCCACATTGAAACGCTGCTGGAGCAGACGTATGACAACACGATGTCGCAAGTCAACTGGTTCCGAATGCGCGAGCTGATTGAATCGTCCCAGCTGGAGAATGTCTTTCCGCCGCTAAAGATTCAGGAGGAAAAGCTGCGTCAATACGAAACGCGCATCATGCGGCTGCTGTCCGCCATTTTAGGCTCTGCCGCCAACCCGACCACAATCGCCTTAGTCCACTATACCTACTACAGTCTCTGCCTCTTTTTGCCGATTCAAGCCCACGTCGAAAAACGCATCTTAAAGGGCCTGGGCCAGTTCAACATCACCGACGCCCATGACCGTTCCCATTTAGCTGACTTCATCTTTAACACCGTGCGCCGCACGGTTGCAGACCTGCAAAACCAACCCCCCGCAGAAAAACCATGATCGACAGCTACAGCTGCCTACGCCGAATACATCCCTGCCGCCTCGGAAAGAAACTCCTGGCACTTACGCTCGGAGTCGCCACTGCCCTGGCTGCCCACGCGCAGCCGACCGCCACTACCCACGCGGAAGGGACAAAGGCAAAACTCCAGCTGACCCTGCTGGAAGCGAAAAAACTCGCCCTGCAGCAAAGTCCGACCATGGCGCAAGCCAAGGCCAGGATCGACGCGGCAGCTGCGCGAGCCGCCGAGGCCAAGTCGTCCTATTGGCCAACCCTGGACGTGTCCTTCGGCATCACCCGCAACCATGACCGCGCCACGCGCCCGCAGCGCGATTATGACGAAAACACCAAATACGGCCTCGGACTGTCCGCAAACTGGCTCCTGTTCGACGGTTTCCAGCGCCGCTTCTCGTTGCTGATCGCCGAATTCGACCACGCCGCCGCCCTGTCCGCCAGCACCGACGCCCAGCGCCTGCTTCTGCAAGCCGTGTCGTCAGCCTTCTATTCGGCCATCCTCGCCCAAGACAGCATGGGCATCGCCAAGGAAGATGCCGAGTTCAACCGCATGCTGCACGCCGATGCCCGCAAGCGCCAGGAGGGAGGCATCGCCACAGCCAGCGAAGTCCTCAATTTCCAACTCCAGGTCGCCAATGCCGAAGTCGACTACATCGCCGCCGAAAGAGCCTGGCGCGCCGCGATTATCATCCTCGGTGAATTGCTGGCCATCACCCAAGACGACATCTGGGAGTACATCCAGCTGACCCCGCCGGACGAGAAACTGATCCGGCAGCCAGTCCAACTGGCCGACCTGCTGGACTACGCACGCCAGCACCGACCTGACCTGGCCATCGCGCAAAACCGGATCAACGCCGCCCAAACCGGCATCAAGGCCGCCCGAAGCACCTGGAGCCCCAAGCTCCGCCTGTTTGCAGACTATGGCTACGAACGGGTCGATTCACTGCATTTCAACGAGAACTACGACCGCAACGTCAGCTTTGGGCTGGCCGCCTCCTGGAACCTCTTCCAAGGCTTCAAGACCACGGCTCTGCTGAACCAGGCCGAAGCCGAGCTGGCAGCGGCCATCGAAGCCAAAAAGGAACTCGAACTGGCCATCGAAACTACCGTCAGGCGGAATTTCCTGGCGCTTGACACCTGCCGCCACCAACTCGCCCTGCAAGAAAACATCCTGGCCACGGCCAAGCAAATCCGCGACTTAGTGCATCAAGAGTATCTCGGCGGCGCCACCACGATCACGCGCCTGAACGAAGCGCAGACCGACGTCACCATCAGCGCCGCCGCCCGCTCCCAAGCCTATATTCAAGTTTTCCACAGCCTGGAACTGCTCGGCGCCAGCACCGGCCGCATCCTCCTTTTGGAAACCGAAGAGTAACAGCGACGGCAAACACCTTGTCCAAAAGACGGGCGGCCACCCCCAACGCCTTCACCTTGAAATCCTCCACTGGCTCTCCAGACCAGAGTCATAGACGCCGCACCCCCCCCACCCAGACAGCACCATGAAAAACAAACTCTACGCATTTGCCACGTTCATCGCCGTCATCGCCCTCCTGGGCGGCAGCATCGCCGCCACGTTCCTGATCCAGAACAAACATAAGGAAGCCCAGAAGAAGAAGGCCGGCCCGCGCGATTTGGCAGTCACGGTTCAGACCGGCAAGGTCCAGCGCCACCGCATCGACGAAGTGCTGACCTTCAATGGCGACATCCAGCCCATGCAGAGCGTCAATCTGCAAGCCAAAATCTCTGCGCGGCTGCTGACCCTGGCCCTGGCCGACGGCACCCCGGTCGAAGAAGGCACACGGGTCAAAAAAGACGAGCTGATAGCGCGCTTTGACGACCGCGAGTTCAAAGCCCAGCTGGCCAATGCCAACGCCGCCGTCGCCGCCGCTGAAGCTGGCCTGGCAGCAGTCAAGGCCGACATTGCCAGCTACCAAGCCGGCATCCTCAACGCCAAGGCCACCCTCGAACAACGCCTCGCCGCCAAGACCAGCGCCGCAGCCGCCACCGTCTCTGCACAAGCGGCCAAGGCAGACAAGGAACGCGAACTCGGCCGCCAGCAGAGCCTCCTGGCCAATCAGGCGACCACCCAGCAGAATTACGACCAGGCGGTCACGGCGCATGACCAGGCCGTCGCTGCCCTCAACCAAGCCGAAGCCAGCGAAAACGCAGCCGCCGCCCAAGTCAAATCCGCAGAAGCCGCCATCCAGCAAGCCGAAGCCGCACTGGAACGCAGCAAGGCCAGCGTCCAGCAGGCCGAAGCCGCCCACCTGCAAGCCATGGCCAACTTGCAACAGGCTCAAGTCATCATGTCAGAAACCGAGCTGTTTGCACCTATGGACGGCATCGTCACCCGCAAATACATCGACCCTGGCGCCATGGTGACGCCGACCACCACGATTGTCACCATCATGGCCATGGAGGAAGTCAAGGTGCTGCTGTCCATTCCAGTCAACCACCTGCCGCGCATCATGCCCGGACGCACTAAGGCGCGCATGAGCACGACGTCGCTGCCAGGAGAAGTGGTCGACTGCAACGTGGCCAAAGTCTATCCGGCCATTGACATCACCACCCGCACCGCACAAGTCGAACTGCGGGTGAAAAACCGCCTCAACGACTATGGCAGCTACAAGCTCAAGCCGGGCATGTACGCCACCGTCGAAGTCCTCATCGAAAGCCGGGACAACGTACTCGCCATCGATACCGCCCTGCCCATTCGCAACCTGGCCAGAAATATCGTCTACGTCGCCAATGGCAAGGACCAGGTCAGTGCCGTCGATGTCAAACTCGGCATCCGCTTCCAAAACAAGGTCGAAGTCATCGATGGATTGCAGGAGGGCGACGAGGTCGTCGTGGTCGGGCAGCACCGCCTGACCGACGGTGCAGCCATCAAGCGCCTGCCCGGAAACAACCTCGATTTCTGACCGTCGCGCCCAGCGGCCTTTTTCTCTTTTCCTGCCCGACACGATTTTCCACCTACCCCTGGCTCCCTATGAAACTACCAGAATTCGGCGTTAAACGCCCTGCGGCCACGGCCATGCTGTTCCTGGCCGTCCTCGTCCTCGGCGTCATCTGCTTCTTTAAGCTCGGACTTGACCTCACGCCAGAGATTGAGCCGACCCGGGTCACGGTGATGACGACCTGGCAAGGCGCCTCCTGTGAAGACGTCGAAACCAAGGTCACCCGAGTCCTGGAAAAAAGCCTCGGCTCCGTGCCGAACCTCGATGAAATCAGCTCCAGCACTTCAGAGGGCCGCTCGACAATCGCGTGTACCTTCACTTGGGGAACCAATATCGACGAGGCCAGCAACGACATCCGAGCCCGCCTTGACCGCACTAAACGAGCCTTGCCCGAAGACGTCGATGACCCGCTCATCCTGAAATTCGACTCTGCCAGCATGCCGGTGATGGTGATTGGCGTCACCGCCAAGGAAAGCATCGAAAAGCTGTATGATATCATCGACGACGAGGTCTTCCAGCCCTTGCAGCGCCTTGAGGGGGTCGGCTCGGTGGACGCTTTCGGCGGCTTGCAGCGGCAGATCAACGTCACCCTCTCCCGCCAGCGCCTGGCCGGACATGGCCTGACCTTGTCCGACATCGAGGCCGCGATCGCGTCCGAAAACAAGACGCTTCCGGCTGGCAACCTCAAGATCGGAATCATCGAATATACCATCCGCATCTTAGGCGAATACGTCGATCCAGATCAAATCCGGGACATCCCACTATTGCAGAAGGACGGCGCCATCATCCGGCTCAAGGACGTGGCCGAAATCAGCGACTCGTTCAAGGAAATCACCCAGTTCGTCGAGACCATGGGCCGGGACGGCATGATCATGATTGTACAGAAACGGACCGGCGCCAACACCGTTGCGGTCTGTGAAGCCGTCCGCAACGAATTGAAACGCCTGGAGACCGTCATACCCCGGGATATCCATTTCTTCATTGTCAACGACTTTTCGACCTTCATCACGCAATCGATCGCCAACGTGCGCGACTCGGTGTACTGGGGCGGTCTCTTCGTAGTCCTGGTCTGCTATCTGTTCCTGCGCAATTTCCGCACCTCGCTGGTGATCGTGATGACCATTCCGTTTTCCCTCATTATCGCGTTCAGCTACATGTATTTCATGGGCTGGACGATCAACATCATCAGCCTGTCAGCGCTGGCGATTGCGATTGGCATGGTCGTTGACAATGCCATTGTCGTCTTGGAGAATATCACTACCCAGGTCAGTCGTGGCGTCAAGGTGCGCGAGGCCTCTATGTTCGCAGCCTCGGAAGTCGGCCTGTCCCTGCTGGCTTCAACAGCCACCACTATCTGCGTGTTCCTGCCGCTCGTCTTTGTCCATGGCGCCACTGGCATCATGTTCCGGCAGCTGGGAGGGCTGGTCACTGCGACCCTGCTGGCCAGCCTGGCCTGCGCCCTCATGCTCACACCTATGCTGAGTTCAAAACTGCTCAAAACCATGCCCCGAACCGAAAAAGAAAAAGAGGAAGCCGCCCGCCAACGCAGCCTTGGCCAGAAGTTGCACGCCTATTCCGAGCGGATTTTCCTGGCGGTGGAGAACTTCTATGGCCGCTTCCTTGGCGTCTGCCTGCGGCACCGGTCGCTCGTCATCATCGCAGCCACGGCCGTAGTCGGTGTCTCCATCATGACGATTCCCTTTGTCGGCACAGAATTCACGCCAGACCAAGACACCGGCGAAATGACCATCCGCTTTCAGCTGCCCGTGTCAACCCGAGCCGAACTAACAGCCGCGCTCAGCCGCAAAATCGTGGCAGTCGCCTACGCCAAGGAGCAGGAACTGCTGCAACAGAAGGGCAAAAGCGTGGCGCCAGACGAGAACGGCGAGCCGCGGCAGAGCGCTATCCGCTTCAACAACTGGCGCGCTGGCCGGGCCTCGGCTGGCTGGGGCGGACGCGGTTCGCACATTGGTCAACTCAACATCAAATTCCTGCCGGTAGAAGAAAGGCCATACGGGACAGCGGAACTGGGCGACCTCATCCTGTCAGAACTCCGTACCTGGCCGGAACTGGCCCGCGTCTACCTCGACACCTCCAACCGCCTGATGTCACACATTATGGGCGGCAGCAATGAAAAGCCGATCGTGGTGAGAATCCTCGGCTATGACCTGGAAATGACGCACGGCATCGCCAACCGAATCCGCGATCTGGCGCTCGACATCCCAGGCGTGCGCGACCCCATTGTCACCTTTGACAGCGGCAACCGCGAAATCGTCATCAACATCGACCGCGATGCCGCAGCCGTCCTCGGCGTCAACGTCAACAACATCGTCTCATCCATCCGTACCCTATTCTACGGCAATGAAGCCAGCCAGTTCCGCGAGGGTGAAGACGAATACGAAATTTTCGTCCAGCTGGGCGAAGAGGAACGCCGCGATGTCTCTGACCTAGTCAACAGCGAAATCACTGTCAACGGTCGCCGCATCCGGTTGGACTCCTTTGCCACCATCAGCGAAGAACTCGGGCCTGTCACCATCAACCGCACCGGCCAGGAACGAGTCATCTATCTGAATATCGACGTCTATGAACGGTCGGTGGGCGAAGTCGCTGCAGACTTGAGAAAAGCGATTGCTGACCATATCATCCTGCCGCCTGGCATCGCCATCGACTATGCTGGCCAGATCAAGGAGCAAGGCAAGTCCTTCAGGGAACTGACCCTGATGCTGGTTCTCGGCATCATTCTCGTGTACATGGTGATGGCCGCCCAGTTCGAGTCGTACATGGCGCCCTTCATCGTCATGTTCTCCATCCCTTTTGCCTTTTCCGGGGCAATCTTCGCCTTGGCACTGACCGGAAAAACCTTGAATATCATGTCCTTCATTGGGCTGATCATGCTAGTCGGAACGGTGGTCAATAACGCCATCGTCCTTATTGACTATATTAACATCCTGCTGGCGCGCGATTATTCCGTGCTGCAAGCCATCACCATGGCCGGTCGACAGCGCCTGCGACCAGTGATGATGACGACCCTGACCACGATTTTCGGCATGCTGCCAATGGCCATGTCAAACTCGACCGGTTCGGAACTCTGGTCGCCCCTGAGCATCGCCATCATTGGCGGCCTGAGCATCTCCACCCTGGTGACGCTGGTGTTCATTCCTATTCTCTATAGCCTGGTCGCCAAGCCCAGCAAAAACGCCGCCGCCACCGCCGCCTGACGCCACTACGCACGGGAGTTGCCGCCATGTCCCTGAAAATGATCATGATCGTGTACAATATTTCCATCCAGGCAGAAGTCATGGAAGTGGTGCAAGACAGCGGGGCGACCTGCTATACCTGCTGGCCGCGCTTGATCGGCAAAGGCAAGACCACAGGGCCGAAACTCGATGACAACGTCTGGCCAGGAGCAAACGCGGCCCTCATCACCGTCGTCGAAGAAGACACGGCCGCCACCCTGATGGACGCTATCCAGAAGCTGCGCGATGACATCGGAGCCTACGAAGGCGTCAAAGCCTTCCAGCTCCCAGTCGAAAAAATGACCGGCGACGTGTGAAGCAATAGGCAGTGAACGAGGTGGACATAGTGGACAGCGCTTGCCGTATGTAATACAGACTCCCTCGCCCCTCGCCCCACCCTAAAAAATCTGCGTCATCAGCGTAACCTGCGGATAAAACAACAGTTTCTTGCTCCTTTCCTCTCCAAACAGCAGACTGACGAGAATGGAGTATATTATTCAACAAGGCTTAACTCCGCCTCCAGCTCTTGCCCGTGCGTTGTTTTTCCCCAAACCACAGGAGGATTGCCATGTTGCCCATTCGCCTGACTTGTTGTCTTGCCGCCCTCATGGCGGCAGTCTGCCTGGCACAAGCCCCCCGCCCTGACCTCGTCGCCCAGGTCACAGCCCGCACTATTGCCGAGGCCCGCGCCTCCTGGTGGGGTTTCGACCGTGAAGACGCCACCGACGCCCTCCAGGCCGCTATCGATTCCGGCGTGCCGACCTTGATCATCGACAAAATGCCCTCGCCTTGGATCGTCCGTCCCCTCTTCCTGGCCAGCAACCAAACCATCATCTTTCAGGAAGGCGCTGTCCTGGAAGCTAAGCGCGGCGATTTCCTCGGCATACGTGACTCCCTGCTGAAGGCGGAGGAGCAAAGCAACATCACTATCACAGCGCAGGGCAAAGGCGCCCTGCTCCGCATGCACATCGCCGACTATCAAGCTGAGCCATACCAGAAAGCCGAATGGCGGCACGGCATCAGCCTGCTCAGCGTCAGCAAGGTCACCATCTCCAACCTCACCATCGCTGACAGCGGCGGAGACGGCATCTACCTCGGCACCAAGACGCGCAGCAAATTCAACACTGACGTCACCATCAAAAACGTGGTCTGCGTCAACAACAACCGCCAAGGCATCAGCGTCATCAACGCCGTCAACCTGCTGATTGAAGACTGCGTCCTCAAGGACACGGCCGGAACCCCGCCCAAGGCAGGCATCGACTTTGAACCCAATCACTTTTCCGAACGAATCGAGAACTGCGTCCTACGCAACGTGACCGCCAGCAACAATGCCGGCGGCGGCTTCATCGTCAGCCTGCATCAACATCGGGCGCAGACGCCGCCAGTGTCCGTGCGCTTCGAAAACTGCCGCTCCGTGAACGACGCAAGCAACGGCTTCATCGTCATCGCCCAGAATACCCCCGGCCAATCAGTTACCGGAAAAGTCGAAATCATCAATTGCACTGTCGAGAACGCCGCTGGCCCTGGCCTGGCCGTCGCGGGCAACGCCGCTAACAGCGGCCTCAAAATTCTCGTCAAGGATTCGCGTTTCATCAACTGCGCTGACAACGACAGCCCTGGTTCGGCACCAATCGTTTTCCGCAACAAGGGCGAAGAACCGGCTGAACCGCTCGGCGGACTCCGCGTCAGCAATCTCGAAATCGTTGATTCTAGGTCGCGCCTGCCCATCGCCCTGGCCGAACATTCCCCCACGCCGTCTGGACTGGCCAAAGTCTACGGCGAACTGACCATAAATCAAAACGGCCAAAAAAACACTGTCGCCCTGACCGACGAATGGGTGAAAACAAATTTCCCTGTGCGGACATTCCGGTCGGTTCCCCGGGTCATGCCAAAACTGACCCTCCTGGCGCCAGCGAAAGAAGTCATCGACTACCAAAACACGGCCGTCGCCCTGCCTGCCATCAAAGCCCGCAACAGCGCCGTCTACTACATACATGCCAAGGCTGGACAAACCATCACCTTCACTGTCCTTCTCGGACTTTTGCCCCGAGCGAGGACGCTAAGCGTGCCTTGCACCCTGCGCACGCCGTCTGGAGGCACGCTTGAACTCGGTCAACTCGTCGCCGATGCAGACCAGGTCTTTACCGTCGCCAAAGCCCCGGAAACCGGAATTTACACTCTTGAATTCCATGACCTGAAGCGCAACTACACTATCCTGAAGGCCAGCAACCGCCCAGCCGCCCTGCTGGCGCCCGAACGAGGCCTGAATTTCTTCTGCTCCAATCAACCGTTCCAGATCTTCGTGCCAGCCAATTCAGACGCCTTCGCACTCAAATTCTGGGGCGCTGGCCAAGAAGGCGTCAAGATCACCATGCGCGACCCAGACGGCAAAGATGTCTGGACGCAAGACGACATCTTCGCGGCCGAGCAGTTCGACGCCACCGACGCGCAGGCCAAAGCCGGCGGCTTGTGGACGGTCATTCCCCAAAAACCGAGCTCCGGCGTCCTAGAAGACTACTACATGCAAATCTTTGGCGTTCCGCCCGTAATCGTGCTTTGGCCAGCCAACGCCCTGCCCAACAAGCCCTGACTACAATGCAACCAGGGACGCCCGACGTAATGCGTCAGTCATTGATACTCGGAGTTCAGGTGAGCTTCAGAGCCAGGCTTCCCGGATAGTGCGCTTGAGTGGACAGTGGACAATGGACCTAAGTGGACATTAATGGACGTTAGTAGACGATGGACTGTGGACAGAAGTGGACATTAGTGGAGAGTGGACGTGGACGGAAATGGACTTTAGTGGACTGAGGCGCGAAGACACGAGTCCCCCCAGGCCTTCAGTCGGCAAAAATCTATCATGCTTACAGTCATGCCCCCTTGCGCCGTAGGCGCTTAACCATGCTTAACCCCAGGATTCAGCCTTCAGCCTGGGGATAGACGTGCCCCAAAACTGGTGCCTTGTAAAGGCACTACAGAAGACTGACACATTAAAAATGAACGCGGCAAGCTGACGAAAAAAGCAAGGTGAAAAATGCCTGAATCTGAAAAAAATAATATGCCGCCAAAAAAAGGCTGAAAATAATACCAGTCCTCTTTATTGCTGGATTTTTTATCATACAAATCCTGGCGTATCTTCTACTCTTCATAAGACATTTCCGATTCATAGATATAACTATATCTTCGTGGTTGGTAATATCTTTGATTTTTGCTGTCTTTATTGTAAACACAGACGAAGACTCAAACATTAAGATTTCTTGGGTGTTACTGGCTTTAGTCTTCCCAGTGTTCGGAATACTCCTGTACATATTCTTTCATCTGTTGCCAGGACAGAGAATTGTCTCCAGGCTGATAAAAAGACGAAAAAGAATTGCTAGACCCTATAATATGCAAAATGAAGACGTATTATTTAACTTGGAACAGTTAGATAAAAGAAAAAAACAGACCGCAGACTACCTCTACAAATTAGGCTTTCCGGTGTTCTCTAACACCGAAGTTAAATACTTTGAACTAGGGGAAAATTTATTTGAAGATATGTTCGAAGATTTAGAAAAGGCCGAAGACTTTATCTTTATGGAGTTTTTTATCCTGTCGCCTGGACAAATTTTAGATAGAGTGATTGAAATTCTATCCAGAAAAGCCAAAGATGGAGTCAGGGTAAAGTTTCTCTACGACGGCACAAACACGTTTTTTCTGCCCAAAAAAGTGATTAAAAGATTGGAAAAAGCAGGAGTTGAATGTAGAGCATATTCTCCTGTAAATGCAATTTTGACGACAGTGCATAATAACCGAGACCATAGAAAAATTTTGGTAATAGATAATAAAATAGCCTATACTGGCGGCGTAAACCTGGCCGATGAATATGCTAATATATATCAAAAGTACGGTCATTGGCTTGACACCGGGGTCAGGCTTGAAGGCGAAGCAGTTAAATCCTTTACCCTGATGGTAATAGAACTTTGGAACTTGAGGGATGACAATGACACCCATCCAGAATATTTGAAGACCAGTCACTCAGTCAAAAGCGATAAGCTGTCTTTCTCTATACCCTTTTCAGAAAATCCCCATGCCAAAGACTGGGTAGGAGAAACAGTCTATATTGACATAATTTGTCAGGCAAAAGACTATGTCTATATAGCATCTCCTTATTTTACCATCTCTGAAAGGATGGCAGGCGCTTTAAAAATGGCAGCTGGAATGGGTGTAGACGTAAAGTTGATCTTTCCCCATATAGGAGACCATGGCGGATTCCCCAAGATGGTGGCAAGAAGCTACTATAATGAGCTTTCTAAAAAAGGGGTTAAGATTTATGAATATAAACCGGGATTTGTTCATGCCAAGACTGTAGTATCCGATAATATTACCAGCCTGGTAGGAACTATAAATATGGATTACAGAAGCTTCTATCTCCACCATGAAAATGCTGTGCTGTTCTATGATGAGGACTTGGCTGGAAAAATAAAGGAACATTGGGACAGGATTTTGGGAAAATGCATACTTGTTACACAAAGAGAATATAAAAAATTCAATTTGCCAAGTAGAATCACAGGCAGGGTATTAAGACTCTTTGCTCCCCTGATGTAGATAAGAAAAATGACTTGCAAGGAAACGCGATGGGGAGGAAAGAGCAGTTGCCCTTTCCTCCCCATCGCAAAATTCAACTATACTTTTCGGATAAGCCACTAAACCGCGCGCCCGCAGGCTTTAATGCGACACCTTGGCGAAATTCTTGCTGAATATCCACACCGTCGGCACTGTTTGCCCAACAACCTTGTACTCATGCTTAAAGTAGTCGGCGAATTTGGCAGTGCTGTTGATGGACTCGACATGACCGTCGACAAAGGAGAAGTTCGAGCTGTCGCCATGTGCGCCAATCCAGAACATACGGTCGGCCGAGGAAGTGACCGCTGGCGGCGCCCACTGGTAACCATTGGTGTCATTAAGGGAGACGTGGCCAGTGCCATAAGAATCCCCAATCCACAGGAAAGACGACGGCTCCTTCACTTCGAGCAGATGCACAAAGGTGTCACGGTAATCATTGGTGCTCCAACCCGTACGCATCGAGGTGACGTAACCTGCCGGCGCATAGCTACGCCGACAGCCGAACGTCTGATACGTAGTCCTGTACTTGAACGGCATCCGCCCCGGGCAGACCGCTTCATCCGGCGACGAGCTTGACAAATAGCTGGTGTCCCGGTTGTAGTACCTGCACAAGCACCCCACCCAGTCCGAAGACCAGTTAACGTCCACGATCACCGTGTCGTTATAGTCATGGCGGTAAAGCATAATCCCCAGCATCATCTGCTTCATATTGTTGACGCAGCTGATTGAACGCGCCTTCTCACGCGCCTTGCTCAAAGCCGGCAGCAGCATCGCCGCCAAGATCGCGATGATGGCAATGACGACCAACAACTCAATCAAAGTAAAATTGACGACCTTGCGCATAACTTATGCCCTCGCTTGCTCTAGTAGTTTGGAAAGCCGGACGATCCTGAAATAATAACATACAATGCTAATTTTAACATCGGATGGTCTGAAATTCAAGGAGAAAGGACGGCTTTTCTTTAAAATTAGGGAATGCGTTGCCCCTTCGACACGACCCAAAAATCACAAAAATTCCCGGGCAGCCATTTTTTTTGAGGGAAGGATGTTTGCAAATCCGTAGTCAGGCGCTAAAGTATTATTCAGTCAAACAGGAATGGCCTGCTTGTTCCAGGTAGGGTACCGAAGTGGCCAAACGGGGCAGACTGTAAATCTGCTAGCTATGCTTTCCGTGGTTCGAATCCACGCCCTACCACCACACTGGCTATCAAGGACTTACGGAGAAAAACCGTAAGTCCTTTTTTTCGCCCTGGAACGCCCTGGAACATGGTGTTTTGACCTGATAAACGGATAAAAAGCGGATAAACTTTTGGCTCCATGCCTTCCGGGTGCAGGGGCAGCGATGGCCTGAACGCGGTAAACGGTCACCCATTTCTGCCTGCTTGCGCCCGTGCCAACTAAAAAGATAAGTGTCTTCGCCCCACTGTCCACTGGAAGTCCACGTCCACTCTCCGCTAATGTCCGCTTCTGTCCACAGTCCATCGTCTACTAACGTCCATTAAAGTCTACTAACGTCCATTGTCCACTAAAATGCCTTACCCTTGACGCCTGCGCCGCAGCTTGCCGGAACTCCGAGTATCAATCGCTGGCCGATTCCGCACAAAATGTCAAACTGCAACCAACTGTCTTGCCGATTTATAGTTATGTATTATATTATTAGACTTTTCGGCTTGTGATTTTCCAGCATTGGCATGACTTTCCAGCCGCAACCAGCCTTTTCCGGTTGTTGCTGCTGCCGTTTGCCAGCCTAGTCTCCGCTTTCAACGAATGATAATGAAAGATTTCTGAACCTTTTTTCTCTTCCCCCCCTTCCACCGCCGCCCCGACGCCGGAAGACAGCGCGCCCCCCAGCCAACAACCAGGAAAGGCCCCAGCATGACGAAAATCGCTTTCATGGGTGCAGGCAGCACCGTTTTTGCCAAGAACGTCCTTGGTGACTGTTTGTTGACGGAATGTCTGCGCGATGCTCAATACGCTCTTTATGACATTGACCATGAGCGTCTCAAGGAATCCGGCATGATGCTGAAGAACTTGAACGCCAACCTCAACGGCAACCGCGCCGAAATCAACACCTACCTCGGCGTCAAGAATCGCCGCGCGGCTCTGCGGAACGCTGATTTCGTCATCAACGCCATCCAGGTCGGCGGCTATGAGCCGTCTACGGTCATCGATTTTGAAGTTCCGAAAAAATACAACTTGCGTCAGACGATTGGGGACACGCTTGGCATCGGCGGCATTTTCCGCGCTTTGCGCACCATCCCAGTCTTAGAGGGCTTTGCGCGCGACGTGCAGGCCGTCTGCCCAAACGCCTGGTTCCTCAACTACACCAATCCGGTCTCTATTCTGACCGGCTATCTGCTGCATAAATTCGACGTCAAGGCCGTTGGTCTCTGCCATTCCGTGCAAGTCTGCGCCGAGCATCTTCTGCGCTCGCTGGACCTGTGGGAGAAATATGCTCCGGTCACTTGGCGGATTGCCGGCATCAACCACATGTCATGGCTCCTCGAAATCCGCAAGAACAACAAGGATTTGTATCCTGAAATCCGCAAGGCTGCGGAGAAGACGAACCGCGCTGCCCGCAAACAAGGCGGCGAGAAGCACAACGACATGGTGCGCTTCGAGATTCTCAAGCACTTCGGCTACTATAACACCGAATCCTCTGAGCATACGGCTGAGTACCATCCCTACTTCATCAAGCGCCTGTATCCCGAACTGGTGGAAGAATTCAACATTCCTCTGGACGAGTACCCGCGCCGCTGCCGGGTGCAGATCGACAACTGGCGAGACCAGCGCGACGCCTTGGTCAACAACAAAAAGCTGACCCACGCCAGGACCAATGAATATGGCTCACGCATCATCGAGGCGATAACTACCGACAATCCCATTGAAATCGGCGGCAACATCCTCAACCGCGGCCTCATCGACAACCTGCCGTCAGACGCTATTGTCGAAGTGCCTTGCCTGGTCAACCGCAACGGCGTCCAAGGCTGCCGAGTTGGGGCATTGCCGCTTCAGTGCGCTGCCCTCAACATGACGCACATTAACGTACACCTGCTCACGATTGAAGCAGCTGCCACCCATTCCCGCAGCCTAGTCTACCAGGCCGCGATGCTCGACCCGCGTACCCGCTCAGAATTGTCGCTGGACGACATCCGCTCTCTGTGCGATGACCTGTTCGAGGCTCACACCCGCGAGAACATGCTTCCGGAATACACCTAAGCAAGCACCCCGGAGCAAAACCACCGCTCACTGCTGGCTACTGTCGCCGCCTATGGCGTCGACAGTAGTCTTGAAATGCAGCTTGGCGACTTTTCCCAGCGCTTCTTGGCCGCCTGAGGCGGCGATGTGACGTGCGCAGGCGAGCACAGCCGGACCAGCACCTTTAGGCAGCGTCATATCGACGGTCTTGCCCAGCCCCTCCAGGCGCCGGACGAATTCGGCCCGGGCCAGGATTGATGCCGCCGCAACCGCGATATCGGCTTCGGCCTTGGTTTGCTGTTCCAGCACGATCTGCCGTCCGCGTTCAAGCAGAGCTCGTTTTACGGTGTTAGTCGAGGCGGCGAACTGATCGGAAATCGCCCGCGGGCAATCTGGAACCAACTCCAGGAGATTCTCCAGCACCCTGGCGTGCCCCCAAGCCAGCAGCCGATTCAAATTGCCAAACGATTCATACAGACGATTATAGCTCTCGGGGCCAATAGCAAGAAGACTGAACCGCCCGCTGCATTCCTTGCGGATAAGGGCGGCCAGAGACGCGACTTTCCGGTCGCTGGAGATCGCCTTGGAATCCGTCACCCCGGCAGACAAAAGTTTCGGCGCCGTAACCGCGTCGGTGTATACGCAGGCCACGACGAGCGGCCCAAAGTAATCGCCCTTGCCGCTTTCATCAATGCCTGCGTGCGGAGTGAGCATAGCCGGATTTTCCACTGCAACCAATTCCGCCTCATAGCCGAAACGGGCTTCCTGGAGAACTTCCGGCTCCAGCAGGAATTGGACGAAATCCGAAGTTTCACGGCCCTGCACCGTCAATTTTCCCGATTCGTACGCCACTACGGTGGTCTTGCCGAACCGTCCGCGCCAAAGGGAATACGGAATCTGGTCAAAAGTCCAGCCGCGCACCTGCATCAAGCCACGCAGCTGCTCCGCCTGGGCGGCGGTAATCGTGCATACATAATTAGTCGTCGACGCCATCTGTCTTTCCTTGCTGAACCGTGTTCGGAAAAAATGTCTATAATATAACGCCCATGAGGCAAAAGCCCCACTAGTCGAACAGCGGCAGTTGATTTCCAGCGCTTTTGCATTACTTTTATGGCTTTAGTCTTTAGGCAAGGCCTTTGGTTTCCCTCCTTGATTCCCCCCAACTCTATGTTTTTTGAAAGGCAGGAGCATGAACAACCGTATCGCATTTCTGGCCAGTTTCGTAGTGGCTGTCGTCTTCACGCTGTCAGCCGTGGCTCAAGAGTACACCCTGGTCGGCACAACAGACAAGCCAGACGGCATCTACGCCTGCGGCGAAACCATCACCTTCAGCATCCAACTGCTTGCAGATGGCAAGCCCCAGGCCGGCACTAAGCTGAAATACACCCTCAAGGCCGATGGCGACAGCACTACTAATGGCGAACTGACCAGCGCTCTGGAGCCGGTCTCCCTCCAGACCAAGCTCGACTTTCCTGGATGGACCTACGTGCTTTTCACCCCGGTCGACGCTGAAGGCAAGGCCCTGCCCGTGAAAGCGCGCAGTTCCCGCGGCGTCGGCGCGATGGTCGAGCCGGAAAAAATCACCTACGCCGGCCAGAAGCCAGCTGACTATGATGCGTTCTGGACCGCGCGCCGTGCCGAGTTGGACAAGGTGCCGGTCAAGGCCACGCTGACCCGCATCGAAAATGCAGCTGATGGCTTTGAACTCTACGACGTGCAGGTCGAATGCGCCGGCCCCAAGCCAGTGTCCGGCTACCTCAGCGTCCCGATTGGCGCGGCGCCGAAAAGCTGCCCGGCGGTTGTCAGCTATCATGGTGCTGGCGTGCGCAGCTCGTCCAAGCCTTACCGCAAAGGCGTCATCAGCCTGGATGTCAACGCGCATGGCCTGCCCAACGGTCAGCCAGCGGAATTCTACACGCAGCTCTCCAATAACGAATTGAAAGGCTACCCGCATTTCAACAAGGACAACCGGGATGAATTTTATTTCAACGGCATGATCTTGCGCGTCATGCGGGCTTTGGACTATATCAAGATGCGTCCGGAATGGGACGGCAAGACCTTGGTCGTCTATGGGAGCAGCCAGGGCGGCGGCCAAGCCATCGCAGCGGCGGCTCTTGACCAGCAGGTCACGCTGTGCGTATCCTCGGTGCCGGCCCTCAGCGACCATGCCGGCACCCGTGCGACGCCGCGCCGCCAGGCCGGCTGGCCACGCTTGTATGCTGTGGCGGCAGACGGCAGCATGGATGAAGCCACCGCCGCCATCGCACGCACTGCCGAGTATTTCGACAACGTCAACTTCGCCACTCGGATCACCTGCGAGACCTACTTGTCAACAGGCTTTGTTGATCTGACCTGCGTACCGACCAGCGTGTATGCGGTCTACAACAACCTGCCAGCGACCACCCACAAAGTCATGAGCGTAATCCCGAACGGCACCCACACCTCCCAAAACCCCAAGGGCATGACCCGCATGAGTGAAGTGCTGCCCAAATAAGGGCTAAGAGACGAACGGTTGTTTTATCCGCAGATGACGCAGATGACGCAGATTTTTTAGGGAGTGTTGTACAGAGAAACCAGCCGAACAGCGGCAGAAACGCTAAAAGCGCGAAAATTACGGCAGGCTGAAGACAAACGCTGTCGGGGTGGCCGTTATCAAGGTTGACCACCTATCCCCTTCCTGCCCAAATCATCGCTTTGGCTGCCCTGCTCAGTCACCTACCGGCCACAAGAACCGTCCCTGGCTGAGAAATGCCTCGATCTGCTGAATCGACTGTTCGGCTTTTCTTTCCACTGCTTCGACGGTGTTGAACGCATTGTGCGGCGTAAGGATGACCTGGTCAGACTTCTGCAATTCGGTCAAGGCGGCGTTGACCGGGGCGGCTTTTTCACCGCGCAGCTGCGGTCCGAGGCTGGATTCATCTTCATACACGTCAAGGCCGATGCCGCCCAGGACGCCGGCCCGCAAAGCGTTGGCCAGCTCTGCCAGGGGCGTGAACTCGCCACGCGCCACGTTAACCAGCAGCGTTCCAGGGCGAAGCATCCCAAGGCGCTGGGCGTTGAAATAGCCGTAATTGCCGGCATTGAGATTCATCGCCACCGCCAC
>Ga0123334_1000515_pt1 | contig 53128 bp, 36 predicted proteins | sample BiotimSIPDNA_FD_89706 | JGI IMG/M metagenome (GOLD analysis project Ga0123334, IMG submission 89706) | Anaerobic biogas reactor microbial communites from Washington, USA - Biogas_R1 time_0 SIP DNA | ecosystem: Engineered > Bioreactor > Anaerobic > Unclassified | place: Washington, USA...
GCCACTTGTAAACAGCAATCTTCTGCTTTAAAATCACTTAAAATAACCCGTTATTCCTGCGTGATTTTGCATTGAATCTTACTGTTTACAAGCGGTCTGAACTCAAAAATAAAGTCGAACTCAAGTTATTACTAAACTGTAATGGAAGTTTATTTTATTGTATCAGTGATATTTACTGCTGGTTGATTAAATTCAAACTTTATCTTCGACAAGCTTGTTGATTGGAAAAATAAAACTACGCTCAGCACAAATATTGCTAATACCAACGCGTTAAATTGTTTCTTTCTTATCGATCTGATTGTCAGGCTTAATGCTGATAATCCGCCTAAGGTTACAAAGAAGATTGCAACTTTTACAACTTTTTCAATATGACTGGCTTCGAGCCCCGGAGTCTTGGGTGATGGAATATAAACGAATAAGGCATAAAGCATTAACGCACCAATAACAGTCAAGATAATTTCCCCAATCATGCTGTAAAGTGGTTTCTTGTTGATCCAGCTAAAAATGAAAAAAGCCAGTGCAGCAAAAAGAAAGTACTGCGGAATGCTTCGTAATAAAACTTCTATTGTATCTATTGAAATCATGGATAAAAGCGTTGATGTGAATGCCAAAAATAAAACATTTTAGCCAGCTTCCTGTTTTCTCTTTCGTGAAAAATGCTGTATTATTGAGCTATTGATATGTTACGATGTCTGTACATTTTAAAATTGATTCTTTGATTCGATGTAATTATTTTATATTAAGATATTTATAGCAAGATTCAATTTGGGGGACTATATGAAAGAAACATGATATTTAAATAGAACTGCGAATCTGGTTTTGCTTAAATTCATTTTTAAAAAAAGTTATTTTCTGGGTGACACACTATTTACAATTTAAATTTTATTGAATGAAACGTCATTTATTTTTTCTGTGGTAATCAGCACCTTGTTTTTTACATCGTGCACTGTTAACCACCAAATTACAGTCGCTTTTTACAATGTTGAGAACTTATTTGATACGATTAACTCAGGTGTCAAATTAGATTCTGAATTTACTCCTAATAGTGAAAAACAATGGAATACAGCTAAGTACAAGAAGAAAATTGACGATCTGTCCACGGTCATTTCTGTTATCGACAAAAAAGGGTTTCCAGTACTGGTTGGCTTGGCCGAGATTGAGAATAACCATGTACTTGATGATTTGGTAGCCAACAGGCACATTTCAAAGGCTGGGTATAAATTTGTTTGGAATGATAGCCCAGATTTGCGAGGTATTGATTGTGCATTATTATATAATCCGGCTGTTTTCAAGCTTGTTAAAGTTGAAATGATTCCTGTGGTTAACCCTAATGATACCGCCTTTACTACTCGCGACGTGATTCTGGCTGAAGGGGTAATGGGCAAAGAGAAATTTTATGTATTTGTAAATCACTGGCCTTCACGAAGAGAAGGAGAAGAAGTATCATTCGAAAAACGCAACCTTGCTGCTGCTGTAGTAAGACAAAAAGTAGATCAGCTTTTCGAGATTGATGTTACGGCTAATATCATTATTATGGGTGACATGAATGATGAGCCTGAAAATGAAAGTCTTGCCAAGACTCTTGGTGCAAAACCCAACACAACTGAGCCTATTGCTAACGATTTAGTGAACCTTATGTATGATGAATCTATACGCAAAGAAGGTTCGTATTATTATCGTGGAAATTGGGACATGATCGACAATATGATTGTTTCGGGAAGTTTGATAGTTAAAGAAAAAGGACTAGGTACCACATTGAATGACGGCCATATATTCCACCAAAAGTTTATGGAATTCGTTAACGATCGTGGTGAAATTACACCAAACCGGACGTATGGAAAAACCTATTACGGAGGGATAAGTGATCACTTCCCTATATATATGTCACTTGAAATCAGGTGATTTTATTTGCAGGAAAAATCTATTGAGCTAATTCCATAATCATCTTTTTCATTCCTTCTGTATAATAAAGCTCGTACTTGCCATTCGAACCGTCGGAAATAAAGAGCACTTCAATTCCAGGAAGTTTTGTGAGTAGTTCTTTTGCATAATCTGTTCCTAAAACCATAAAAGAAGTAGCCAATGCATCAGCTGTCATACAATCGTCGGCGACAACGGTTGCACTTAATAATTTATTCATAGCTGGTCTTCCTGTTTTGGGGTTGATGGTATGGGAATATTTCACCCCGTTTTCGACAAAAAATTTGCGGTAATTTCCCGATGTGGCAATAGATTTATTTTGGATTTCGACGATAGCTTCTAATTCCTGTCCAGCAACCATGTTCCCATCGGCAGGTTTATCAATTCCAATGCGCCAAAAATTTCCTTTGGCATTGACCCCTTTTCCGCGAACTTCGCCGCCAATTTCCACAAGATAATTATCCACCCCCTCATCTTCGAGAAAATCGCAAACAACATCAACAGAGAAACCTTGAGCAATAGCATTAACATCGATCATTGTTCCTGTCATTGACTTTACGATCGTACCATTTTCAAGCTTGATTTTCTCCATGCCTACAAATTGACGCAAACTGTCGATATATGCCGAATCGTAGCGCGCAACCGGTGCTGTTGTAAAGCCCCATGCCCGTACAACCGGACCAACAGTAATATCGAAGGCCCCGCCAGACAATTGATTGATTTCTATTGATTTATTATAGACACGTTCGAACCAGTTATCAATTTTCACATTCGGTTCGTTCCTGTTGATTCGGGAAATAATAGAAGTTGAATCATATATTGAAAGCGATTTGTCGAATTTTTTAAGGATTTCAGCTATATCTTCGCTGTAATCTTTTCCCTTATCGGTCTCATAGGTAATATGGTAGTCGGTACCTTGTGCAAATCCCGATATTTTTCGATATTCTTTTTTTACCGGTTGGCAAGCGGTTAACAATAAGAAAATAAGCGCTGAAACTCCAACATAACGTAATGTTTTCATATCAAGTTGTTATTATACGTGATCTAATTGATGAATTTTACTTCGGATGCAAAGATGCAAAATATCGGACAAATGAACATTACGAAAAGGCATGGAAATCGCTCCTGTATTTTCTACGATGTTGAAAATCAAACTGACGGGTTAAAATAAAATGCTTAACAATAGCATTCTTTATCTTTCAGGTACTCATTATAACCAAATATTCAAAGAATTATTAAATTTTTAACTGTATAAATTGCTGATTCAGAGTGATAACATTAACTCTTAACCAGTAAATCACGTAAGTATTTAAAATGGGCTTTTTAACGAATAAGATTTTTCTATTTTTGCCGCATCAATATAAACGAAACAAATCATGAGCGGATTTTTTGGAACGGTTACAAAAGTCGATAGTGTTGCTGATGTGTTTTACGGAACTGATTATCATTCTCATCTTGGAACCAAACGCGCGGGATTGACAATTTTCTCTTCAATGAAAGGTTATCAACGCGCAATTCACAGTCTTGAAGATGGAAATTTCAGAAACAAATTTGAGCACGATATCATTAACTTTGAAGGTGAAAGTGGCATTGGCGTTATTAGCGACACTGAAGCACAGCCTTTGGTAATATACTCACATTTAGGACGTTTTGCTCTTTGTACTGTCTCAAAAATTAATAATGTTGATGAATTAGCTAAACGTTTTCTCGATCAAAACAAGATATTTTCAGAAACGAGCCAGGGAGGCTTCAATCCAACAGAAGTAATTGCCATGCTTATTTGCGAAAAATCTTCATTTGTTGAAGGCATTGAGAATGTTTACAATTCGGTTAAGGGTTCATGTTCTTTGCTTATTCTTCATGAAAACAAGATAATTGCAGCCCGCGACAAAGTAGGCCGAACCCCTATTATTATTGGTAAAAAGGACGGTGCAGTTTGTGTGGCCTCTGAAACCTGCTCTTTTTCGAATTTGAATTATAATGTGGAAAAATATATTGGCCCTGGTGAAATTGTTGAGATTAATCCAGAAGGCTATTCCATATTGCGGCCAGCCAACGAGCGAATGCAGGTTTGTTCGTTCCTTTGGGTTTACTATGGTTATCCACCATCATTCTACGAAGATATTAATGTTGATGAATGTCGCTACAGATGCGGAGAAAAACTAGCTGAAAACGATGATGTTAAAGCCGATTTTGTTGCCGGCATTCCCGACTCAGGAGTTGGTCATGCTATTGGATACAGCAATAAAGCCCGAATTCCTCACATGAGGCCTTATGCAAAATACACCCCAACATGGCCACGTAGTTTCATGCCCCAAAACCAGAAAATGCGCGACCTTGTTGCAAAAATGAAACTGATCCCCAATAATGCCCTAATTAAAGATAAAGTTGGGGTTTTCCTCGACGATTCAATTGTACGAGGGACTCAGCTAAAAGACAATGTAATCGATCTTCATGACGCAGGGATTAAAGAAGTGCATATGAGAATAGCTTGTCCGCCTCTTATTTATCCATGTGAATACCTTAATTTCAGCCGTTCGCGTACTTCGCTTGAGTTGGCTACACGAAAAGCAATATTGAAATTAGAAGGGAAAGAAGATGTTAACCTTGAAAAATATGCTGACCCGACCACAGAAGAATATGCCCGTATGGTTGAACAAATTTGCATTGATTTAGGGCTTACATCGTTGAAATTTCAGAAACTTGATGACTTAGTCGAAGCTATTGGATTACCCAAAGAAAAGCTTTGCACGCATTGCTGGGACGGTTCGAGCTCGTTCTAGTCCATTTTCTGCCTGTTTTTTGCTATTTTAGCTTCCTATAATACCCGTTAAACTTCGTGAGGAAATATTTTTCACGAAGTTCAATTATTATTAAATCAGCATTATAACGACACAAGATGAAACAGGCAATTATTCTCTTATTGATTATTTCGGTCGCACTATCCGGACAAATCAGGGCGCAAGAGCCACAAATAATTTCGGTTCAGCAACGAAATATTACTTCATTGAACGGAGCATGGAAATATATTCTGGATCAATACGAAAACGGGTATTATAATTACCGTTATGAACCCATGGATCAGCAAGCATTTAACCCTCGTTCTGCAGAAGCAATTTTCTACGATTATCATCCGACAGATAAAACTGATCGTGTAGAATATGATTTCGACAAATCTGAGGAGCTTCAAGTCCCTGGTTCCTGGAATTATCAGGACGATAAACTTTTCTATTACGAAGGAACAATATGGTACCGTAAAAAATTTGATTATACCCTCTCCTCTTCCAATCGACTTTTCCTGTATTTTGGAGCTATCAACTACGAAGCACATATTTATCTGAATGGGAAGAAGTTGGGGATGCATGTAGGTGGATTTACCCCTTTCAATTTTGAAATAACTTCGATGTTGAAAGAAAAAGATAACTCTCTGGTTATTAAAGTAGACAATAAACGAAAACGCGAAGGTGTACCTACATTAAATACCGACTGGTTCAATTATGGGGGGATAACACGTGATGTGCTTTTAATTGAAGTTTCTTCGACTTTTGTGCGCGATTACCGTATTCAGCTTACAAAAAATTCCCTTTCAAAGGTCGAAGGATATGTAAACCTTGATGGAGCCAATCGCAAAGGAAAAGTTACTGTTGAAATCCCCGAATTAAAAATAAATCAACAATTTACTATTGACAGTAACGGCCACGCACCAATTTCATTCACATTAAATAATGCGATTTTATGGAGCCCTGAAAACCCTAAATTATACGAAGTGAAAATTCGTTTTGGAGAATCGGTTATTACAGACAAAATTGGATTCAGATCAATTGAAACTAAAGGATCTGATTTACTGTTGAACGGCAAACCTATTTTTTTGAGGGGAATAAGTATTCACGAAGAAAATGGCTCACGAGGCGACAGAGCATGGTCGATCGAAGATGCTCAAATGATTCTCTCGAGAGCTAAAGAACTGAATTGTAATTTTGTACGACTTGCTCATTATCCACATAATGAGAATATGATACGAGTAGCCGAACAGCTAGGCTTGCTGGTTTGGTCTGAGATTCCGGTATACTGGACAATTGACTGGAACAATAAATCGACCTATAGAAACGCTGAAAATCAACTTAAAGATATGATCACCCGTGACATGAACCGGGCTAATATTATTGTTTGGTCGGTAGCTAACGAAACCCCTGTAAGCGATGCCCGCACAAGGTTTTTGACCAGTCTTATTGATAAAACACGGGAGCTGGATAATACACGCCTTGTAAGTGCAGCACTTGAAAAGCATACACTCTCCAATACTCCACCACATTTTGCAGTTGAAGATCCGTTTGCTCAATATGTTGATATTCTTTCTGTTAATCAATACATGGGTTGGTATGATGGATTGCCTGAAAAATGTAGCCGTTCCGAATGGACCATCAAATTCAACAAACCAATGATTATCAGTGAATTTGGTGGTGGCGCGAAATATGGCTATCATGCAGACAAAGACACTCGCTGGAGCGAAGAATTTCAAGAAGAACTTTACATCCAGAATATTAAAATGCTTGAAAAAATACCTCAACTCAGAGGAATGACCCCTTGGATTCTCAACGACTTCCGTTCGCCCCGCAGGTTATTGCCCGGAATACAGGACGGATGGAACCGTAAAGGCCTTTTCTCGGAAAAAGGTGAAAAGAAAAAGGCATTTTATATACTTCAGGGATATTACAACAAAAAACAACAGGAGTTCGACAAAAATGAATAACTGTTTTTGCAATTTACAATACAATGTAACAAACATATATAATGAGAGTTAACAATCTGAAAGCAATCGAGCTATTGTCTCCTGTAGGTAATGTCGAATCGTTTTATGCAGCTCTCGATGGAGGAGCCGATGCGATTTATCTCGGACTGAAAAATTTCAATGCGCGCAACCGGGCAATGAACTTTACCGCTTGGCAAGTTGCTGCTATGGTGAAAGAAGCTCGAAAAAGGAATTGCAAAAGCTACATTACCCTGAATACTGTTATCCGAAATTTTGAACTTACCGATTTATTGCACACCCTCTTTCAACTTACACAAATACAACCAGATGCTATAATTATTCAGGATTTTGGGGTACTCTATTTGATAAAAAAATATTTTTCCAATCTTGAGATCCATGCCAGCACACAAATGGCCATACATAATTCCGATGGCTTGCAATATGCCCGTTTACAAGGCATAAAAAGAGCCGTCCTGGCACGCGAATTAACACTGAACGAGCTTAAATCAATATCAGCCAAAAGCAATATTGAAATTGAACTCTTTGTACACGGAGCTTTATGCTATTCATTTTCAGGAATGTGTTTGTTTAGCAGTTATCTTGGCGGTGCAAGTGCTAATCGTGGAATGTGTACTCAACCATGCCGTCGTCTGTACAAACAAAAGGACGAAAAAGGTAAGAAAGAGGCTTATTTTTTTAGTCTAAAAGACAATCAATTAATCGATCACATTGCTGAATTTAAATCGATGGGGATTGCCTCACTCAAGATTGAAGGACGATTGAAACCGGGCGAATACGTGCATCGCGTTACGAAAGCATATCGCGTCGCTATTGATGCACCTGAGAAAATTGATGAAGCCCATAGATTACTCGAAAATGATTTAGGCCGCGAAAAAACCAGTTACTTTTTGGGTAAAGATGTAGCTACTGCAATTACCCAAGCTGCAACTACAGGCATTTTGGTTGGTAAGGTTACCCAATCGGTTAACGGGATAATCAGTTTTACCAGTAATTTGATCTTAGATAACGGGTGCCGTTTGCGTTTCCGAAACCCGCAAAACGATAAACAAATAGACATAAAGGCCGATGTGCTCACCTATGCAGCCGGGCAATATTCGATCGAAGGTGATACCAAGGAAATAAAACAAACGTATGAGGTTTATCTCGCTGGAAACAAACTTAATATGCCAAAGAAATTAAATACCGATGGTATAAAACTCAATGAATTCATGTCGTCTAGCAAAATCAGCAATATTTCCTCGTCGCTCAAAATGAAAGGGAACCCGCAAAAACGTGAAGTTTTCTTGAGAATAGATTCCTTTTGTTGGCTTGAATGGATTGATCCTAAAGATTTTACTGGAATTATTTTACAGTTAAGGTCAACAGAATGGGACGAATTGTTCAATAACAAAGGACGAATCGCGAAGTTCAGGCATTTACTTCATGCAGAATTTCCAAAGTTTATCCCGGAAAAGAAGCTACAGTATTATCGTGATTTGGCAAAAAAACTCTTTGACACAGGAATTAATTCCTTCTTTGTAAGCCATTTATCACAAAAATTGCTTTTACCCGCACAAGCAAAAGTTTCGGCCAATGAAAATGTATATGCATTCAACGATGCCGCAGTTCGCTTCTTGAAGGAAGAAGGAATACAGCATTTCATTTATCCGCTCGAGAATGATATTGCAAACCTTGGCCGCGGTACCGATCGCAACGGTATTGTACCGTTATTCTTCTTCCCTAGCCTTTTTTATTCGCGAATGCCGGTAAAATTAACTAAAGACCAATACTTTAGCGACAAAAACAACGAGCGTTACGCAAAACATGTGCGTGATGGAATGACAATAATTACTTCTGAAAAACCAGTTTCGACAACTCAGTATCGTGAAAAACTTGAACGATTTGGGTTTAAAAGGTTTTTTGTCGATGTTAGTTTTCTGAATCCATCAAAAGAAAATATTGATCTGATTATTAATAGCATAAAAGAGTCCGCTTCAATAAAAGATTCATCTGTTTTTAACTTTAAACGTGAATTAAAATAACACCCCCTGCAAAAGGCTTTTTTCATTCATTACATTTAAAACAATGCAAAGCAACATGTTACAATTACCCAAAATATTTGTTGAACAGTTAGAATTATCGTTAGGCGATGAAGCACGCGATTTTTTTGCTTCATTGGACGAAAATAGTCCTTCCTCCTTGAGAATCAACCCACGCAAATCTTTCGTTCCTAAAAATCTGGAACAAGTGCCTTGGTGTGAAAATGGGTATTATCTTGCAGAACGACCGGTTTATACGCTCGATCCATTGTTTCATACAGGTGCTTACTATGTACAGGAAGCGTCATCGATGTTTCTGGAGCAGGTTCTAAAACAAACAACTGACTTATCGTTGCCGTTGAAAGTACTTGATTTGTGCGCCGCTCCCGGCGGAAAGACAACCCACATAGCTTCTTTATTAACAAAGGATTCGCTGCTTGTTTCCAACGAAGTTATCAGAAGTCGCTCAAAAATACTGGCGGAGAATGTAAGCAAATGGGGAACTCCGAATGTTGTAGCTACAAGTAATGACCCCTCAGATTTTCAAAAGTTTACGGGTTTCTTTGATGTTTTGATAATTGATGCTCCCTGTTCGGGCGAAGGACTGTTCAGAAAAGATAAAGAAGCTGTTAATGAATGGTCGCCCGAGAATGTTGAACGATGTTCGGCCCGGCAAAAGAGGATTGTTGCTGATTCCTGGGACGCATTAAAACCTGGAGGCATGTTGATTTACTCAACTTGCACCTACAATCGTCGGGAAGATGAAGAAATGATACAATGGATTTGCAATGAATTTCAGGCTCAATCTGTACCAATCGACATTTCTCAGTTTACTGGAATTGTTAAAACTGATTCTCCGGTTGGTTATCATTTCTACCCACATAAAATTAAAGGCGAAGGGTTCTTTATTGCTGCGTTGAAAAAGACCGTCGGCCAAGAATTCTGCCCAATTAAAATAAAAAAACCACCAATAGCTAAAGCCCCTTCATCCGTGGTCAATTCGGTCTCCCGGTGGATCAATTCTGATGAAAACATTACTTTATGGACATTTCACAATCAAGTGCTCGCTTTTCCTGCACGCTGGTCGAATGAGTTGCTTATGCTTACCGAAAACCTGTCGATTGTACAAGCTGGTACTGAAGTTTGCGAGATAAAAGGTCGCGATTTTATCCCTTCACATGCGCTTGCAGTTTCGTCAATTCTTCAGAAATTGGCATTTTCTTCAGTGGAAGTTGATCGTAATATTGCACTCACTTTTTTGAAAAAAGAAGAATGTAAATTCAATAATAGTGATGACTATCTCCTGCTTACCTATTCAAATGTGCCTCTTGGTTTTATGAAAAAAGCAGGAACACGTTACAATAATTTATATCCGAAAGATTGGCGGATTAGAATGGATATCCGATAAAAAGCACTATCGTGAAATATAAATTTGTGTTTTTCCGTTTGTTTTTTACTTTTATCAAAATAATTAACAATATGCTATTCAAAAAAATAATTCTCTCAACATTGTTTATCATGTCGGCGTCAATAGGTATGGGACAGCCATTATCTTCTGATCAACAAACTATAACAGCAAAATCAAAACGATTTTCGGTTAGACTTTCATCTGGATATGGGTTTTTGATTGGAAACTCAGATGATTCACGTAATGAACTGATAAGAATGGGTTTAGACCCAAAGTTGGCAACCGAATATTACAAGGAATACCGTAATTCGTTGCTTACAGGCTTAAGCTTTCAATACAATATTGTAAACACAGATTGGCTAACATTTGGAGCTGGTCTTTCGTACACAAATACAATTAGCGGGAGCAAAAAAGAAGGTCGGCTTGACCCACAGGATGGTGTAAATTACCTATATGGCATTTATTCAGAGGATATTTACACAAACCTTTACGCTTTTCTGCTCCGTTTTTCATTTTATCCAGACAGAAAAAAAATTACTACCATTTTTATGGAAAGCAGTCAAGGATTGCTTTCATACAGAAATGAAATGATTAGAGGATCAGATGCTTCGCTCCTTACAGGCCAAACATTGGGATTTGATTCAAAAATTGGTTTTGGTGTAATGATTTTTAAAAACACTTGGATCGACCTGTCGGGAGGAATTACTGGCGGAATGATGAGACATTTTACTCTTCGGAATGCGTATACTTCAACAAAAATAAGTTTCCCTGAAAATCAGTTTGAATCACTGCTGAAACTTTCGATGCAACTGGGCGTTTCGTATAAATTCTAATCCTATGAAAAATTTACTCATTATTCTGTTCGTTGGATCAATAATTTTATTTCCAGCATGCTCCAATGACTTTTTACATAACGAAAGTCAAATAAAAGAGCAACTCGACACGCTTGTTACAATGTACATCATGGAGGGAGAACAAGTTTTAACACTAAACTTGAGTAAGCAAAATGATGGAAAATTCACCATTGTAAAACATCCTAAATTCTTTGAATTCAATTCAATGACAGGCAAACTAATTGATGGAAAAGCAATCATCACCTATCATTTGTCTGCAGAAGAATGGGCTGTTTCAAGTACTTATTCTCAAGAAGCATATGAAACTCAACTCTTGTTAGGCGTAGATAATTATGGACTTGTGGCGTGCCCTGTTAATGTTCAAAATTCACTGCATAGTTTTAATGGAATTAGATTCTCTGATGATGTAATCAATTTTGACACCACTGAAATGCGAGCGCTGTTGCTATATAATGATGGTAATAACCCTGTTTGTTTCAATATATTTTCTAAACCAAGTGAAATAAGCCTATCAAATTCTTCGGGCACCATCATTCCAAACTCTAATTTCTTATTAACATTTATGCTTAACCGTGAGGGGTTATCTCCCGGAGAATATTCAACATCTATTGGTTTCAATATTGAAAACTATGGAGATGTTACTATTCCTGTTTATTTTAAAGTGGACGAGCTAAAAACGGCCAGCAACACTTTGATTGAAGGAATGGTTGTAGAGGCTGATTTCAATAGCAATGAGAACAAACTATTTTTATTGACTTCAACACCAAATCGCTTAACAATTATTGACCTTGATGATAGTAGCAAAACTGTTATAGATTTACCAAAGAAGCCTTCGTGCATGGATTTTTCTTCCGATTTTTCTACCGTTTTTATTGGCAATACCATTGCCTCTTTTTTGACTATTGATATAGCTAAAAACAATCATATAAGAGAATATGAATTACCTATAATTCCTTATGACCTGGAATACGGTGAAAACGGGTATTGCTACATAACTACTGGTTATGTAGGGTATACGTCGATGATTTGTAGTGTAAGCCTAACTTCGGGCAACGTATTTTCATATCCTAACCAATACAAATTTGATGAGTATACGAAACTAATTAAAGTCCCTGAAAAGGATCTGCTTCTGGGGTATACAACTCATTTGTCGCCAAGCAGGATTATTCTCTTCGACCTAAGCAACGATACAATTTCAGACCGAATAAAATCATTTGAAAATACAGAATCGGCAGGTGGGCTTTGGCTTGTTGATAACGGAAATTTCTCAGTGTCAAAACAACGGGATGTAAGGAAAATAACAGGAAACTATTTCGATGAATTGTCGTTAAATATTTACGGCACAATAGATGGTATTACTGGTGAAATTGCACACGTAAGTGAGCATTCAGGAAAAAGCATGCTTAATATTGTTATTCAAGGGGACTATACAAGCAACACGTCTTGGTCATATATTTTGTTATGGGATTTTAATAGTGCATCGGAGATTACAAAAATATTTCCATCGAAAATAAATAATTTTCAATACAATACTGTTCGATATTCCTTTTTGGCAAAGAATGACAACACCTTGGTTATACTTTCAACAGACAGTCAGTTTCTGGACCAAAATAGCACATGGTATTATGAATTTGTTTCGTTTTGAATGATTTTGAATAGTTTAAAAGTAAAATAAGATAGTTTAAAGGGATTACCGCGCATATGCGGCAATCCCTTTTCCGTTGAATACAAACAGACTACATGGCAGCAAGGTGTATCACAATCTACGTATTAACGCCAGCTTTTCAGATTTTACGGCCAATATAGAAAACATAGCCATAAAAGTCTTTATACATATTGTACAACTCGGCTTCCCGGCGTTCGTTTGCAATTAATGCTTCGGCAGCACTGTTGCCTGCATACTTTTTCAGAAATAATTCCTGAGCTTTCACCTGATGGACGTAAAAATTATCGATCCAGCAGTTTTCAGGAAGAATAAACGTTGCAATTGGAATATAGCCAGCTTTTTGCAGAATTGAAACTTTGTTCGATATCGTGTCGATCTCAGGATATGCATCGTTCCAAAACGCGTTGATTTCTATAGGACGCTCGTTGGTAAACCATGAAGCTTCGGTAACAGCAACATAGCCTCCGGGTTTCAAAAACCTTCGCCATTCATTCAGCCCACGTTCAAACCCAATATTGTAAATTGCACCTTCAGACCATATTACATCGAGTTCACCGTCACTGAATGTTAAATTGTCCATTGAGCCAACTAACCCTTCTACCCGATGTTGCAATTTGTGAAAAGCCACATTAGCGTTGAACAGATCGATAAACATGGGAAACAAGTCTATTCCAGTGATGGTTCCCGGAGCATTTTTTGCCAGCACCATCGTTTGCCCACCGGTTCCGCAACCGATATCGGCAATGCGCGAATTGTCATTCAGCCCATCGATAAAATGGAGAGCTTGAATTGTAACTTCAGGACTACCAGGCCCCTGTCGCTCTATAATTGAGAAATATTCGCAAATAAGATTAAAATCGAAATCGTGTATTGATGTATTTTCGTTACTCATGATTAGTAATATTTATTTGTATACCAACAACGTACGTAAAAAAAACGTTGTTGTCGATATGGTTATGATTGAATTTATATATAAAGGAAATCCCCAAGCAGAATTTGCCCGGGTTTGCATTAAGAATAACCTTGATTGTTAAAAACCAGAGGTTATTTATTTCACACGATCCAATACTTGATTAAGCATCCAATGTTTTTAGTGACACAAAAATATAAAAAATTAGACATCATGTGCATTAGTGTCTAATTTTTCAACGAATGGCACAATCAAAAGATTTGGAAATTCATTGAATATATGCATTGTGAGTCGCCATATATTCATTACTCTCCTTCAACAAGAATAGTGTTCGTTATTCTCCCTCTCATCAGAGTGTATGCAACTTCAGCAGCCATAAAGATCGATAGTAGTAACAGAATAAGTGAAATGATGGGCACCGGGTTAGCATTTGGTGTAAATGATTGGCCTGTAAACCAATTATTTTTGATGAGAAGCAACAATCCCCAGTTCGACATAATAAACATCCAAAGAGCCGGAATAAACGTAATGATCCATGCCCAGGCGAAACGAGCTGTTTTGAAAAGCCATACCGAAATTCCCAATAAAGCAAGTGCTGCGAGCAATTGGTTCGATGCTCCAAAAATGTTCCAGAAAACCTTCCATACAGGCACTTCAGCCCCCGAAGCATCAGTAAGGCGCATGCTCACCAGAAAAATCGGGACAGCAATTGAAATGGCTGCGGCAAAAGCTTTTCCGTATTTATCCCGCCAACCTGTGAGTTCTTGTAAAACATAGCGGGCCAAGCGAGTGCAAACATCCAGGGTATCATATACAAAAGTTGTGAAAGCCATTAGTCCAAACGAAATACCAAATGCAGCCGGAATTCCAATAAGTTCAACAAAACTGCCAATGCCAGAAGCAAATATAAAATTTGGCGATCCATTGACCAGTTCATTATCTTTCGAAATTATCATAAGGCAAGCCAGAGCAACTACCCCAACTAGCCCCTCGAGCAACATTGCCCCATATCCAATCGCTTTCGAATCACTTTCTCTCTTTAACTGTTTCGAAGTTGTTCCACTGCTTACCATGGCATGAAAACCAGAACAAGCCCCGCATGCTACGGTAATGAAAAGCATTGGGAACATAGGCGATGATTGGTTCCCTGAAGCATCGGATGAAATAAATGCAGGATAAGAAATTTCAAAGCCTCCAAACATTAGCCCTAACGCAGCCGTAATGAGCGAAGCATAAAGAAAATATCCACCTAAATGACCTCGGGGCTGAAGAAGAAGCCAAACCGGAATAAGTGATGCTATAAAGCAATAAATCAAAAGAAAAACATTCCACACCTTTTGTGCAGAGATTGCCGACAGGCCAAAGGTCGACTCAATATTGCATGGGATATACGGACCCATAATAATTGATAATCCTACTAAGGGAAGAAAAATAATTGTTGCCCAGGTTAACGACATTCTGGTAAATTTCAACAATAACCCCATAATAAGTGGAAGAATAAGATAAAGCAAAGAAGAAGTTGCAATGGAGCCGCCTCCTACTTTTTCTCCATTTTCGAGTGTTATTGTCCCAATAAATGCACTTGAGGTTATGTCGGTAAACGCGACAATAACGTACACTAATGCAAACCATACGAACATGAGAAACATAATCCAAGCCCTTTTTGAAATATTCTTTCGTACTACTTCGGTAATCGACAATGCTTTATGTCTTATCGAAGCGATCAGGGATCCCATATCGTGAACCCCACCAATAAAAATCGATCCAAGGATAATCCATAAAAGTGCAGGAGCCCAGCCAAATAAGATTCCGGCAATAATTGGTCCTGTAATTGGACCAGCGCCGGCAATGGCCGAAAAATGTTGCCCCATAAGGAACTTCGGATTAGTGGGAACGTAGTCTATCCCATCCTCACACGAAACAGCTGGAGTTACTTTACTATCGTCGACTGAAAAAATTTTCCTAGCCAGAAATGTGCCGTAATATTTATATGCAATAATGAAAACAACTATTGCACCTATAATTAAAAATATAACATTCATAATGAATTATATTATCCGGGAGCCAAGCTGGTCGACCGTTGTTTTATCTCATAAAAATAGGCCAAACTTTTTTTCCAACAAACAGATTTAACAAAAAATAATTCTCATTATCAGCAAATTCAAAAGTGCATCATTATTGTTCCACCTTGATTCGTATTCCTTCGCTTTGGGTTGTGAACTCTGGGGCATACATGCATTGCATTGTGGTAATCCCGTTAGAAAATTGACCGGAATGCGCAGCGCGCAATGAGTATTCAAATACATAACTTCCTTTAGGCAGGTAGCCAATGAAAAAGTTCATCGCAGCATCTTTAACTTCGCTATAGTAGCCTAGCCCATCTTGCCATTTATATCCCGAAATTGTAGTCACAGGCTCGAAAGCTGAAGCCCTGAGGTCTTTTAAATGCACATACTCCATATTGCGAAGGGTAGTGATTTCAATTCGCACTACCACCTCGTCGCCAACGGCTATCGGGTCTTTTTCCGAAATTGTCCGTAAAACATTCCCCTTTTCGGTTTTCATTTTTAAGAAGAGTTGTTTCTTTATTTGCACGTCGGTTTTAGCCGCAGTTATTTTGTCGAGTTGCTCAAAATATTGCCAATAAGCAGCTCCCCAGGCAATGCCATTGTTCTGATTTTCTACGGAAATTTTAGCTAATTCAGGGGCTATTTCAGCCGCAGCAAATGAGGTTTTCACATATCCTGTTCCCGCTTCTGGATTAATTTCTCGCAGTTTTTCAATCGGTTTGTCATTTAGTTTTACAGATAAGGGTTTCTGATCGGCAAGCAAATTGTATCCTTTTGACAACAAAGAATAACATGCAGATAGCGTGGCTTTTGTCGTTTTCCAATGCGTGGTTTGCTTTTGGCGAAGAAGCCATATTTTCATTTCCTCTACAGCCTTCGCATCGTAATTAATCTCGTTGAAAGCAGTAATGAGCAACGCTTGTGTTTCGATTGGCGCTTGATACCAGTAATACCCGCCAACATTATTTTTCCAGAACATACCATCATCTTTTGAATGGATAGCCTTATCTGACAACGATTTTAAAATACGTCGTGCCATGGAGTTGTCATTCTGCCGATTGGCAGTTAAGGCAATATGCCCTTGTGCATACTCATTATATGTGAGCCAATTCTTCTTTACCTGAACATAGTAATATTGAAATATTTTAGCTGCATTTCCAGACAATTCAATTTCAGGATAAAAACTTCGTGCATACAGATAATATATTTCTTCCATGGAAGGTTTGTATTCGGCAAGCAAAGTTGAATCTTTTTTTGACCGAATAAGTAGCTCATTATATGACTCTTCCATTCGTTTATCGAGATAGACAATGGCTTTTTGAAGGATATTGTCGAAATCGTTTTGCCACTTTTTATCGACGCAATTCATTGTTTTCATCTCTCCCATTCCTTTCACAATATGCAAGGTAATGAATTCGTTGTCAGGCATTCCGCTAAACCATGGAAAACCGCCATTGGGAGTTTGCATTTGCTTTAAGCGGGTCAACGCTCTCGAAAGTTCGTTACCCATCGTGTTTAAATCAAACAATAAGGCGATGCGTTTTTTTGCCTCCGATTCGCTTTGTGCATTCAATAACCATGGCGACTCCTGCAACAGAACAGATTTGAGCTCACTGTTTTTCTCCAGATTTGATAACAATGCGCTGGCATCGAGATTTTTCCAAGTATCGAATATTGCTTTTATTTTTGGAGAACTGTTGACCAGGGCAGATGAAACGGCATTAGCATAAAAACGACTAAATACCTGTTCTGCACATTCATACGGATATTCCATCAAATAAGGCAAAGCCTGTATCGCATACCACGCCGGATTTGAGGTATATTCGAGCGTATAAGAATTATTTACAAGGCTTTCTGACTTATTATTCAGCATTTTTTCGAAAACATATTCTTTTTGCTCACCCCCTCTGACCATAAATGGCAAACTTTCGGTAACTAATTGTCGGTTAGTGAGAACAGGAATTGTTTTTTGTTCTCCGTCGGAATGGTTTTGTGCAATAGCATATACTTTATAAGTAACCGCCTGCAAACCAGCAGGCACTATTACCTGCCACTGGGCAACAGTATTGTTGTTCGGGGCAATTGAGAAATTCAGTAACGAGTCGGTTTTTAGCAATTTTTCAGATATCAGTTGCAGCGTTACGGCATCAATCCACTGAAGCATGGCTGTTCCGGCGAGCGAATCGTTAGTAAGGTTGATAATTTTGGCCGAAATTGATACAGTGTCGCCTTCGCGCAAAAAACGTGGAGCATACGCAGAAACAGAAACCTTTTTACGGGTTACCAATTCGCGGCTAATTTCTCCCTGCATCATATCTTTTGTATGGGCAAACCCTATCATTCGCCACCGGGTAATTGCTTCGGGTATAGTGAACGATAATTCAAGGCTGCCATCGACATCGCTATACAGATTGGGATAGAAAAACGCCGTTTCGTTGAAATTTGTACGTACATTAACTGACGAAAAATCCGGCTTTTCTCCTTGATGACTTGGAACTGATTCTTCTCGTTTTACATCTAAATCGACATCAGCAGCAACACTAATATTTGCAACAGCACCAGTCGTCTCGTACGCTACAGAAACAGTCTCTTTAAGTTTGGGCGAGGAGGCGAAAAATACTTCTTCCTCTACTGCGTCATTTTGGATTTGAATTCCCCTTATCATAACTCGTCCTTCCCCCTTCATTACCTTATAGTTCTGTTGTGCATAAAAATCGAGTAGCTGAAGCATCTCATACTGCTTTTCCCAATACAAAGGGCCTTCGATATTTTTTGAATAGCTAAGTTGTTTAGCATTGGGGACAACAATGTTTGTATTCCAAGTGTAGTACCGATTGTAATTATTTTGCAGAAAATTAGTCGACCATGAGTGTTGCACAAATTGTTCAAGAGAAGCATCATACAGGGCAGCAACCATTTCAGCAACAACACCTTTGCCCGTTTTATCGGTAAGTTTCAATGCCCATTTTTCCGATTCACCAGGTAATAATTCGTCGCGGAATGATGAAAAGTTGATGTCAAGCATTTTATTTGTATGCGGAACTATTATTTCAAGTTGTTTTGTGTAATTACGGTTGTTGGCAACGTGGGTAAATTGAGCCGTAATATTACCTCTATATGTTTCATTTATAGGAATTTGTAGCCTAAATGCTTTTTTGCCTGGATAAAATATTTCTTTGGTAATGATATCTTGTCCGTTTACTAGTTCATAACGTACAGGTGATTCGGCATTGAGAGCTGTAATCCAAATCTCAGCAACTTCGCCCGGCTCTCCTGTCAATTTTACCGGAGTAACCCAATCTTCAGTGCATTGCGCAGGAGAAGGTTTTTGTCCGATGAGCCTTACTGTTCGGTACCATTTGGCCTTTTGTTTTCCATCAGTCGACGAAGCCTCGATGTCGACACGATAATACCCGGGCTCGGAGATTCTCCACTCTTTTAATGGCAATTTATCGGGAATCGGCAAAATAACTGATTGATTATAAGAAACGTTTTTAACTTGCCAATTCTCTGGCAATTGTTCATTGCGATAGGGATATGTTGGAAATTTAGTTTTGAATGTTTTTTCTTCTAAAAGGAAAGTATCAGGAGCTACCCAATGCCTGTTATGTATAAAATAAGACGGTGCCTTCAGTTGAGAAATTGAAATTGAAACGGTCGCGGCAACTTCTTTCCCGTTAAGATTAGTTGTTTTTATGGTTGCACCACTAAAGGTATCGCCATGAACCACCTCTGGTAAATCACAATTAATCAATAAATTTGAGTTGCTGATACGCAAAGAAAATTCATTGTGTGTACTCTCTCCGTTGCCATCGGTTGCATCGGCTTTTATTGTGTATTGTATAATTCTGTCTAAATCATCAATATCGTTACTCATAGCGATAAATGAGACAGAAAAACTACCATCGTCTTTACTCACTGTTTCTTCTGTGGATATTACTTTTTCGGGAATTGGATTAAACCAGCGGCCCCAATAATTTGCTTCAGTTCGTACAACCTGAAAATTCACATTAGCGCCTTGAATAGGAGTTCCAGAGAATGCTTTTAACCAACCAGTTACCACGATGGTGTCGTTAAACGAATATGATTTAAGCGGTTCATCGAAAATCATTTCGTATGAAGGCCTGCGATATTCTTCTACCTGAATATTTGTGCTTCCTAATTCTGTAAATATTGTATATGAGCCATTTAAACCTGACGATGGAAGCACAAAACTGCCGCTGAATGTACCATATTCATTAGTAGTCAACGTTAGCGATGATACTTCTTGCCAATTCACATCCATCAGTTTGATTGTTTGTTTATATTTATCGACAATATGGGTTTCTTTTCTGATTCGCTTCAGTACAATTCCTTTAAAATGAACCGTTTGACCAGGGCGATATATTGCCCGATCGGTATAAAATGTTATGGATTGCTGCTGATTGGTAAAGTTGTCGAAGTCATAAAATTGTCCAATATATTCGTTTCCGGCCAACAACGTATCGTTACCATTTACAACGGTTACCAGATATTGATCATTATGTCCAGCAACGTAGTGACATTCTCCTTGTTCATTGGTAATTAGATCTGTAACTTTATGCTTGGTCCGTTTCCTATCATTATAATTGTATTCATATTTCGAAAGTTGAACCGTTGCCTTTGCCACAGGTTTTCCGCTAAAAGCGTCAGAAACAACAAACATTTTTCCGTTTTTATCTCCCCTGCTCATTACTGTAAGTGAAGAAAACTGAACCAAAGCGGCATTTTGGAACCGGCTGTTTTTAATGTCAGCAGTTTCCGAGGCTACAATAATGTAAATCCCGGCAGGAAAACCATCTACGGCAATTTCGGCACTGTGGTTTATGTAATATTTTTGTTTTAACAGGGGTTCGTCCCATGACCTGAATATGGGCAACGAAGCAACGCTATCGTATGTAAACTTCCATTGTTGCTGAAATTTTAATACTTGTGATCCCGACAACCTATATGCCGTAAAATGCACGTTGTCAATATTTTTCCAATTTATAAGCATACGAAACGGAAGTCCCGGACGCTCAACATTTTCTGCAGAAAGGTTAAGATACGGCTGTTCAATAGTTTCTTTCATGGTTGAAGCATAGGATGCAGCTTTCGCCGAAGGAAATTGAGTTAATATTCTGTCAATCAATTCCATGGATTTAATAAGCTGATCCTGGCTATTCTCTTGTCTATTATTAAAATAAAATTCAGCCAACCGAAACATCACTTCGGCCATAGTTTCGTCAGAATGTTTTTGAGAAAGAAGTTTTTCATAGAAATGAATCGTCAAAGAATCTTTATTATCAAGTGAGCTATTTAAAAAAACATAATCAATCCTGTTCATCTCCAGTTCGATAAGTGCTTCTAAATTTGAATCATTTAATCGAAATTGGGTAAGTTTTCGATATAAATCAATAGATTGATAGCGCATTGATGTTGTGTCGGTTGTGCTAATTTCGATTTTGGCGAAGTCGTTAGCAGGCAAAAAATATTTGGGATCGTTCAATGCGAAAGTATCTGTTGGTTTAAGTAAGCCAATCTCGCCATTGGCAAGTAATTGCAATGCCCGGTGTGCCAGTAAATCGTACAATGTAGGCCTTAAATTTCGCAGCGTTGAATCTCCAATCAGTAGCGAAGAAAATTCGTTGGCGGTGGTTTTTTGTAATTTTAGATCATCAACAAGTGATAATTGGGTGTGTTTTATGGCTTCCTGAGCAATTCTCGTTAAATCCCAAGTTGTTATATCGTTCCCAATCGGTTGTTCTGTTGCTGTACGATTATGGAAACGCCAGCGGTTTTGCTGATAATATTTCCAATAACTTTCGGCAATAACGCTATGAAATATCTGATGAATTGGTGTTTTAGCTTTCCCCGCATCAGCTTCTAGGCGATCGATCACTTTTACAAGTGGTTCTTCTTCGAGCGAGAATAGACTTTCACATTGCCCAATAACTGATCGGACAAGCATAATATCGTTGTTTTCAGCCATTGCTTTCGAATAGATCGAATCATAAATAACAGAAGCTTCGCGTGGTAGTCCTTCTTTCAACAAAGAATCTATTTGGTCAAACCGGAACTCGTACCAAGTGTTTTGGGCTGTTGAATGAATACCAATCAATAAGAAGATGGCGACTAAAATGAAATGCGTTTTCATAGTAAATAATTAGTTTTCAAATGGTAGAATAGAACTCACTTTGCTTATAATTAGCATTTTATACTTAAATATCACGACTTTTATGGGCTGTTTCATCGTAGAATATTGTCAGTATGTACACTGCATAAATGCAAAAATCGTACTATTTTAGGTTAACACAATAATGATACCAGCAATTTAAACATAAAAGTACGCCCTGACAGATGACCTGGACTAAAAAAATTTAGGTAATCTGTCAGTTCGACTCCAGGAGGGATTTGCGGGTCGTGTGCGTACCAGAAAAATTAAACGGGGAGAAGGGAAATATATCGTCTTTTGGGAAAACAACGATTGTATGTTTTGGATGTACAAATCATAATTAACAGAAATGACAATAATCATCTTTTGAGTTGTAAAAATATCAACTCTCCCATATTAATTTTATTCCAAATTGTTTTTATACCCTAAAAGTGCTTTTTTTATACCCCGCCGAAAATTTCAACCATTATTGAACCACCCGGTACGCTCCAGGTATGATATTACGTCTTTCAAGTGAACAAAAGGGATAGATGGAAAAGAAGTCTTAGCTTTATTGATAATGCCCTGTTTACGCTGGCAATCGGAAATGTATTTTTTCAACGTATTTACCGGATATTTTAACGTTTCGGAACAACTCCTCAAGGTTTTATCTGGGTTTTTATAAAAATACTTAAGTATTGATTTTTGTGGTGCAGACAAAACGAACGGGCTAACTGCATAGCGATTTTCAAGATATAACTGGCTGAATTCGTTGCAGTAAAAACCATCTTTAAAGATTCCACCCACCAAAGGCACAATATCTTTTTCGGCGAAAAGTTCGCCAATCGTATAACTATTAATGTGTGAGATAACGTTTTTATTTTTATCGAGTTCAAGTGGGCTGCTGCTTTGCAGTACCCAGTATATTTGGCCATCTTTAAGGCGCATTGGCAACCTTATCTTGAAAGAGTAACGATGAATTTCGTTCTTCTCTTTAATTTCACGAAAAAAGAGGTAAGCCACTTTCCCCCAGGTGAGATATTCCCTTAAGTAATGCCAGCCATGAATGTCATCGCGTATGCTTGAATGAAATGTCATAAGGTCAAAGTCGTATTCAAGACCAAGATATTTGTCAACATAGTGCGAAAACAATATTTCCCCGGCAACCCGCTCTATTAAGTAAAAATTTTTAGATAAATGATGATCATTGGAAGCCGGACTCGTAATGATAATATTCTTTAGTTTTTCTAATTCAGTTTCATCAGGCTCCACAGGTTCCCCATAATCCTTAATAAGCTCATCGACAAAAAGAAATAAATCAACAAAAATACCCTCCAACTCCTCCATATATTCACGATTGATCTTTTAAAAATATTGTTTACTATTCAATTTTCAAAATAACAGGAACAACAATGTGAATTAATCCTCATTGTTTCCTGTAAATATTTTGTTCCTGAAACAGCCATTAACCACATAGTGTTGACATACAGTATTTTAATGAAATTTTAAATCATTCGGAAATCATCGTCATAAATTCATCCTCAGAAATGATCTTAATGGCCAGCTTTTGTGCTTTCTCGAGTTTACTTGGACCCATATTCTCACCGGCAAGCAGGTAACTTGTACTTTTCGAAATTGATCCCACATTTTTTCCGCCATGTTTCTCTATGAGTTCTTTCAGCTCATCGCGCGAGTGTTGGGCAAAAGTTCCCGAAATCACAATAGATAGTCCGGCAAGTTTAGTCGATGAACCGGCCATTTGGTCTTCTGACATTTCGAATTGTAGTCCTACATTTCTCAGACGATCGATTAATATTCGGTTATCTTCAATTGAAAACCAATCGGTTATGCTTTGGGCTATGCGACTTCCTATTTCATTAACTTGAGTTAATTCATCAAGAGTAGCTGCCAATAAAGCATCGATAGTTTTAAAACTTTTGACCAGAATCTTAGCAACAGTTTCGCCTACAAACCTAATTCCCAACGAAAAGAGAACCCTCTCAAAAGGAACTTGGGTTGAAGCCTGAAGCCCATCAGCAATACGCCGGGCCGATTTCTCACCCAAGCGTTCCAATTGGGCCATATCTGAAATCTGTAATGTATACAAATCGGCAACATTCCTGATAAGTCCCGTATTATAAAATAGTTCAACAGTCTCCTCTCCCATCCCGTCTATGTTCATAGCTTTTCGCCCTATAAAGTGGATTATTTTACCTTTTATTTGAGGAGGACAACCATTTTCATTAGGACAAAAATGTTTTGCTTCACCTTCGTCGCGAACAAGTGGAGTACCGCATTCGGGACAAACATTGATAAACATTACCGGTTGGTTCATTGGATGGCGCTCAACCTGGTTAACCCCAACAATCTTAGGGATAATTTCACCTCCTTTTTCTACTTTCACAATATCATTGATTCGTAAGTCGAGTGATGAAATAATGTCGGCATTATGTAGCGAAGCCCTTTTAACCACAGTACCGCTCAGCAAAACAGGTTCAAGGTTAGCGACAGGAGTAATGGCTCCTGTGCGGCCTACTTGGTACGAAACAGACAAAAGCCGGGTCTCGGCTTGTTCAGCTTGGAACTTAAAGGCAACAGCCCATCGCGGACTTTTCGCCGTTGTTCCCAAATTGTTTTGCATGGCAATTGAATTCACTTTTATAACGACTCCATCGGTAGCCACAGGAAGGTTGTGACGCTCTTTATCCCAATAATGAATAAAATTAAGTACTTCATCAATGTTTTTGCAAACGCGTGTATGTTCCGATGTTTTAAACCCCCAAGAAGCTGCTAAAATTAGGTTTTGTGAATGACTTTCGGTAAGGCGTATCTGGCTGGGGACAAAATAAAAATAAGCATCGAGACCGCGACGAGCCACGATAGAAGGATCTTGCATTTTTATGGTTCCTGAAGTGGTGTTCCTCGGATTAGCCATTGGTTCTTCACCATTTGCTAATCGTTCTTCGTTCAGTTTGTTAAAAGCTTCGTAAGGTAAAACAATCTCTCCACGAATTTCAAATTCTGCAGGCCAGCCTTCTCCCCGGAGTTTCAACGGAATACTTTTTATGGTTCTTACATTGGCTGTTACGTCGTCGCCTTGTTCACCATCGCCACGGGTTACAGCATGTTTCAGCATCCCGTTTTCATAAATTAAACTAATTGAAACCCCATCGAATTTCAGTTCACATACATATTCTGGCTCCTGATTGATATCTTTTCGCACACGGTTGTCAAAATCGCGCAATTCACCTTCATTGTATGTATTACTGAGCGACAACATGGAATACTTATGCGTAACTTGTTTAAATTCAGAGATAATGTCACTACCTACCCGATGTGTTGGTGAATTTGGATCGTCGAGTTCGGGATTTTCATTTTCCAGAGCTTCGAGTTGTTTCATCAAACTATCAAATTCGAAATCAGAAATTTCAGGTTGAGATTGAACATAGTAGAGGTAGTTATAATGATGAAGCTTGCTGCGAAGTTCTTCTATTTGCTGTTGTACTGTGTTATTTTCCATGGTGAACGTTGTGTTTACTGTGTTAAAAATAGCTGAAATAATATATTGAATTAGCAAAGACGCAAAAAAAAACCTTTGCCAAACAATGACAAAGGTTTTTTGCTGGTAACATGTTGTTACTAAAACAAGTAATTCAAGCCTATATATAACCCTGATTTTCCGTCTTGCGGATCAATAGCACGGCCATAATCGCATGAGATTACAAAATTCTCGTTCATGACAATTCGTAAACCCGCCCCATAACTAAGGTGTAGTTTTTCATTTCCCGAAAGGTTGAAATAGTCAGCTTCAGTTTCCTGCCCAAAGTCGATATTCTTAATTTTATCCTGAATATCAATTTTTTGAATTGCCTGGCCTCCGTCGAGGAATGCGTTCAACCCAATATAAAAGTTTTGGTTTATGAACCTGAAGTGTACTGGTTTCCATCGAAGTTCGAGATTACCATACACAAACCCATCACTCACCACACGGTTACGACTTACCCCGCGAAGGGTTTTGCTTCCGCCTAAGCCTAACTGATCTTTCATTTGTGAGGTTTCTATTTGGGTTTGATAATAAAAAGGCACTTCACCAGCCAAGGTTCCCTGATATCCTAATCGGTAGGCAAACGACAAATCGCGTTTAATAATTGTAAAATATTGTCGGTGAGTAATGTTCAATTTAAGAAAACTAGATTCGGCACCCAAAGGAGCTCCAAAAAGAAAAGCTTCGGTCCACATCCCGTGCATTGGATTAGGCTCATTATCACGGGTGTCGAAAACAAGTCCTGCTTTTAATAACGGAACTAAACCCCCATCTTTTTCTTCACTCGATAAAATTCCCCAGTCGATATATTTATCGTAAAGTGTGGCAACCTTTGGCAACAGATTGTCTTCTTTTCCTTTATTCATCTTATCGACATCAACGGTTGATATTTTGTACGATTGAAGGTTGAACCCAAAGAGCACAAGAAAACGTTTGTCTCTAAGCGGAATCTGAAAATCGGTTTTGAAACGAAATGCCTGATTTTTGTATTTGTAAAACATCCTTGATTTATAGGCAGCATCAGAATCGGTTTGCCACGACGAATTAAAAAACGATTGATACCCATTAAATCCATAAAAATCAAATGCTTCGTCGGGCAGATAAGCTAAGTCGGAAGTTATTCGTACTCCTTTTATGAGGTATTCAGAGTCGTAGGCCAAACGATAAATAGCACTTCCTTTGGTGTAGCGTGACACTTCAAGGTAAATATTGTGAAGGTAATCGGGATAACTTGACCCATCGCCGTAATTAAAGAAATTAACTAATCCACCATACTGAAAACCAAGGTCGGTATTGTAACTAACTGCAGGCAAAAGTCCAAAATTCCAACCGGTTTTAATTTGTTTTTCCTTCTCTGTTTGTTGAGAAAACGCCATGAGTGAGATAAGAAGAAAAAAGGTAATAAGTAATTTAAATTTCATACACATTCGGTTTTATCTACAGGTTGAATAATAAGTTTGAATAAAGCTAAGAAAAAAAAAGATATGGAATTTAGCTTCCTATAAATATTGCAAAAACAATAAAATATTTGAATTTAACAAAGCCCGCGGCTTTTTAAAATTCAAGCGCGAAAGAATAAAAATCTAAAGAAAACCTTCAAAAAAACATTATATTTAGGACAATAATTTTAAAATTTTACTATTATGTCAAGTATTAAAGGAACTAAAACAGAACAAAATCTACTTAAAGCGTTTGCAGGCGAATCGCAAGCCCGTATGCGCTATAATTACTATGCCAGTGTGGCAAAAAAAGAAGGTTTGGAGCAGATTTCTGCTTTGTTTGAAGAAACTGCTCTCAATGAAAAAGAACATGCCAAACGCTTTTTTAAGTTTTTAGAAGGCGGAATGGTTGAAATTACGGCATCATATCCTGCGGGTGTAATCGGGTCCACACTCGAAAACCTGAAAGCTGCTGCCGATGGAGAACACGAAGAATGGGAAGAACTGTATCCTGAATTTGCAAAAATTGCTGAAGAAGAAGGCTTTAAAGAAATTGCTATGGCTTTTAAACTTATTGCGAAAGTAGAAAAAGCACACGAAGCCCGTTACCGTAAATTATACGAAAATCTTGAATCAGGAAAAGTGTTCAAAAAAGATGGCAAAGTCACCTGGAAGTGCCGTAATTGTGGCTTCCTTCACGAAGGGACCGTTGCTCCTCAGCAATGTCCTGCATGCCAACACCCTCAGTCCTATTTCGAAGTATCGGAAGAAAATTATTAATCAATTATTCCATTTTAACTATAAGCAGGATAAGCATTTATCCTGCTTTTTCATTTAATATAACAAACGCATTTTTTCCTTTCTTTAAAAACATCTTGCAGAATAAAATCGTCACCAATTCTGAATTAAACAACGATTTATGACTAATCTCAAAGAAAAAGAGCATTTAAGTTGTTTATTTTACAAGTTTTAAATTTTATGATTATGCGAATTACATTTTTAACTACTTCAACCATTCTACTTATGGCAACGATAGTTTCGTGCACTGAAACCAGAAAGAGTGATGAAAATCCATTTCTGAGTGAGTATCAAACCCCATTTGGTGTTCCTCCGTTTGACAAAATTGGCAATTCACATTACCTGCCCGCTTTTGAAACCGGAATAGAACAGCAAAAAAAGGAAATTGATCAAATTGTTTCTAACAACGAAGAGCCCAATTTTAAAAATACCATCGAAGCCCTGGAATATTCAGGAAGTTTGATCAATAAAGTTGGTCGTGTGTTTTTTAACCTGACTGAAGCCAACACCAATGATGAATTACAGGCTATCGCCAAAGAGATTTCACCAAAACTTTCACTTCACCTTGATGAAATCTATCTAAACGAAAACCTTTTCGAAAAAGTTAAGGCCGTGTACCTTCAAAAAGAAAGCCTGAGTTTGAATAACGAACAGGCAAAACTCCTTGAAGAGACATACAAACAGTTTGTTCGCAGTGGGGCCAATCTCCCAAAGGAAAAGAAAGAAGAAATGAAAAAGATTAATGAAGAACTTTCAATCCTCACCTTACAATTTGGAGATAACGTGCTTGCCGAAACTAATAATTTCAAATTAGTGATCGATAACAAAGAAGACCTTGCCGGACTTCCTGAAAGCGTTGTTCAAGCGGCTGCAGAAACAGCTGGCGAACCGGGGAAATGGGTTTTTACCTTACAAAAACCAAGCTGGACTCCTTTTTTACAGTACTCGCAAAAACGCGACTTGCGTGAAAAACTATACAAAGCCATGTATAACCGCGCAAATAATAACAACGAATTCGACAATAAGGAAATCATAAAGAAAATATTAGATCTGCGCACTAAAAAGGCTCAACTTCTTGGATTCCAAAATTATGCAGCCTATACTCTCGACGATAAAATGGCAAAAACACCTGAGAATGTATTTGAATTGCTCAATAAACTATGGGATCCAGCATTGAAAAATGCAAAAACAGAATTGGCCGAAATGCAAGCTATGGCCAACAAAGAAGGTGAAAACATCGCTTTACAAAGTTGGGATTGGTGGTATTATGCCGAAAAAATAAGGAAAGAAAAATACGATCTCGATGAGAATCAGTTGCGGCCATATTTCGAATTAAATAATGTTCGTGAAGGCGCTTTTATATTGGCAAACAAGTTGTATGGTATTACTTTCGAAGAAATCAAAAACATACCACTACCCCATCCCGATGCTAAAGCTTTCGAAGTAAAAGATCGCGATGGTTCTCATATCGGTGTTTATTATGTTGATTATTTTCCGCGCGACAGCAAGCGGGGCGGTGCCTGGATGGATAGTTTCCGTAATCAGTATCGTACAACAGACGGTAAAAAAGTGTCGCCAGTAATTACCAACGTGTGCAACTTTTCCAGGCCCACTGGAAACCAACCAGCATTGTTGAGCTTTGAAGAAGTAACCACCTTGTTTCATGAATTTGGCCACGCGCTTCACGGATTGCTTTCCGACTGCACATACGAAAGTCTGGGGGGCACCGAAGTACCCCGTGATTTTGTTGAACTTCCATCGCAAATTATGGAGAACTGGTGCAGCCAACCAGAAATGCTGCGCTTATTTGCAAAGCACTATCAGACGGGTGAGATTATACCGCAGGCATTAATTGACAAAATTGTGGCTTCAGGAAAATTCAATCAGGGTTTTGAAACTGTTGAATACCTGGCTGCTTCTATTCTCGATATGGATTACCATGTGCTGAATACAGCAGAAGGGTTGGATGTCGACAAGTTTGAAACAGAACAAATGCAGAAGATTGGCCTTATTAAAGAAATTATTCCTCGCTATAAATCAACTTATTTCAACCATATTTGGGGCGGAGGGTATGCTGCTGGATATTACAGTTATATCTGGGCCGAAGTACTCGATGCTGATGCTTTTCAGGCATTTGTCGAATCGGGCGATATTTTCAATGCGAACATCGGTGCATCGTTCCGTGAAAATATTCTTTCGAAAGGTGGTACTAGCGACGCAATGACTATGTACAAAACCTTTAGGGGGAAAGAACCAGCGATAGAACCACTTCTGAAGAAAAGGGGATTAGTTGCAGAATAACACTAGAAAAGGAGGTTTTATTTGAACCTCCTTTTTTATTTATTCTAAATTGTCAACCTCATTGTAAGCCATTAAGGTAAAAGAAAAAGTACTCCCTTCTCCAACACTGCTATTGACGTTCAGCTTACCTTCCTGCTTTTCAACCAGTTCTTTTACTAGCAGAAGACCCAGGCCGGTACCTATCTCGTTTTTTGTACCAACGGTAGTAATGTGCTTCCCCTTATCGAATAGTTGAGCCATTTTTTCTTCTGACATCCCAACGCCTTGGTCGATAATGCTTATTACGAATTGATTTCTATCTTCCTGAACATCAATAACAATGACTTCTTTTTCATGAGAAAATTTTATGGCATTACTAATCAGGTTTCTTACAATAGTATTAACAAAATTCACATCTGCTTTTGCCATACATGCTTCGTTAGCAGGCAATTTAAGCTCCAAACTTATTTCTTTGTTTCTTGCTGTTGGGGCAAGCAGTGAAACAATTTTTGTCAACTCAACTGATAGATCTACATTTTGCGGAACATATTCAAGAAGCCCCCTTTCAGAACGTGACCAATGAAGCAGATTTTCGAGTAAATTAAACAAATCGTTTGAAGACAGATTTATACTTTTTATGATAGCATTTCTATTTGTACTTTCGGCTTTATCTCTTTCATCGAGTAATAATTCAGAAAGGCCCATAATGGTTTGTAGCGGGTTTATCAGATCGTGCGCTATAATTGACATAAATTTATCCTTAGTGCTATTGGCTTCTTTCAGCTGATTTATAGCGCCCTGTAATTGTGATGTTTTAAGATCAACCGCTTTCTCTAATGCTTTTTTCTGATGTTGTAATGTTCTAATACGAATAAAATATATCAAGAAAAATAGAATTGAGAAGAAAAGTACCAAGAACATCATAAACCAGATTGTTTGCCAAAATGGAGGTGATATAATTACAGTTATTGCAGAAAATTGATCAGTCCATTCATATCCGGGCGTTTTAACGCGCACTTTGAAGACATATTCACCAGGATTGAGATTTGTATATTTCGCTATACGGTAATCTGCTGTTGTTGTAACCCATTCTTTATCAAAATCATCGAGTTTATAGGAGAAAATAACCCTGTCGGGCGACAGGTAATTCAGGGTAGAAAATTCGAAAGAGATATTGTTTTGTTTGTAATTAAGGAAAATCGTATCTGTTTCATAAACAGGCTTTTTTAGAAGCACTTTACCATCAATTGAATCTCCGGCTTCAATGCGCTGTGAAAACAAATCGAACCCGGTTATAGTAGCAACTAAGTTTGGCTGTTTAATTTGAATTGATGACGGATAAAAAGCATTGAATCCATTGATTCCGCCAAAAAGCATCATCCCATCGCTGGTTTTGAAACAAGCCGTTTTGTAGAAAAGATCTGACTGTAATCCATCGCTCGAACTGAAATTGTGAAATTGATTTTTCCTACGGTCGAAAAATGATATACCATAGTTAGTGCTAATCCATAAGTTATCATCATCATCAAATAAAATACCATTAATAATGTTGTGCGGCAAACCATCGCTTACAGTGAAAGTAGTAAATTTCATCGTTTCGGTATTCAGCGCGTTCAAGCCTGCGCCTTTAGTACCAATCCAAATAATTCCTTTGCTGTCTTCAGAAATATACGATATGCGATCGTTGCTGATACTGTTTTCAGTTGCCGATGCGATGAAATGATTGAAATTTAGTTTTGGTTTCTCTTTTGAAAAATCGACAAGCGTAAGGTCAACCATATTTAACCCAGATTCGGTGCCAATCCAAAGTCTGCTCTTTTTATCAATAAAAAGATAAGTAAGTGAATAGCTAGATATTTGATTAGAACCTATACTTAAATTTTCTGTATTTGTATAACTTACAAAAGAGCTCTCCCCATGTTTTAAAAGATTTAATCCCGAATTCACAGTGGCAATCCACATGTTTCCCCATTTATCTTTTGCAAAGCCCCAAGGGCTGTTACTATTAATTGAAGAGGGATCTTCTGGTTCATAAAATATTTTTTGAACTAAACCAGTATTGATATTCAGAATATTCAAGCCTCCGTTGTATGTTCCAATCCAGAGCCGGTTAGCTTCATCGCAAAGCAACGACATTGTTGCATTAACAGTCAGTCCATCTTTTTGAGTAAAACTTTTAAAGACGTGATTTTTGCGATCCCATTTATTAACCCCACCCCCATCGGTACTGATCCAAATATCGCCATTATTGTCTTCGCAAAAATTGGTGACTTTATCTGAATTTAATGATGTGTTAGAATACGGGTTACTGTAATGTACTCCCCATTGGGTTTTTGAATTTGCATATTTGTTTACTCCCGATAAATATGTACCAACCCAAATTGTTCCATCAATGTCTTCATAAATTGAATAGATAGCATTACTGCTCAAATTTGATTGGTCGTGAACGCTCTTTTCATAATGTTCACAGGTTCCTTTAGCTGGGTCATAAACATATAACCCATTCCCATCGCTACCAATCCATAACCGATTGTTTTTATCAAGTAGCATGTTGTGGGCATTAAACAATTTCACTGATTTATTTTTTTCTCCAGGAATTTGAAACTCTGAAAACGTATTGAGCCTTCTATCCCAATACACAATTCCAAGGCCTCTTGTATAAATTACGAAGTTGTCTTTTTCGTCGATTTGCAAATACAGCGTAATATTTTTCCATTGAAGAATTCGCGGCATATCGACCAGAATGTGAGAAAAGGACTCTGTATTGTGATCATAACAATCGAGGTAAGGCGAATCATTAGAAATCCATATTTTCCCGTCTTTGTCTTCAACGATTGATTTTATGGCATCGTTTGATATCCTTCGAGAAGGTTCGGGCTCTTCGACATAAAATAAATGAATGTCACTTTTCGTAATTTGCTTTATATCAGGCTTTCGGATATCAATTTTAATTAACCCATAAAAAGTACCAACCCAAAGATATCCACGAGAATCGATAAATGTTTTTACAGCAGTCTGATCAAGAAAGAAGCTGTTTTCGGTAAGTTTATTATACCGGACAAATTGCTTAATTGTCTCGGAGTTATTGTCGTAAAAATACAAGCCATCAGATGTTGCCACCCAAATTCGACCAAATTGGTCTTGGGTAATACTATTAAATTGTATATTACGAGTAATGTTCGCATCTTTTGATTCAGACCGGAAAACCTTAAAACTATACCCATCGTACCTGTTTAAACCATCTTCGGTACAAAACCACATAAAGCCATACGAATCTCGCATAATGTCATAAATTATGCCATTCGACAAACCATCTTTCGTAGTAATCTGATCAAAAATCATTCGGTTCTGACCCCTTATATTCAAGCTGAAAGACAGCAATAGCAACACAAGAAACGTAAATAAAATCCCCCTCTTCATTCCCCTAAACCTTTAAAAGAATTTTGCATAAGCAAAAAATCTACAGTAGAAAGATAATAAAATAAAACAAGAAAGAAAAGAACCATGATCACCAAACAACAATTGGAAAGGCAATTTTTTAATTGAAGTAAATAACGAGAGAAAGTAGCAACCGATTAGTTTCCAATGGCTAATAAATAGAAGATTCAATGTATAATCTAATTGAAATGATCAACGGTCTACCAGTCGAGAAAATCTTCCATATCGCGACGGTCTTTTTTTGTAGGCCTGCCAGTTCCCTTTTCTCGTCCACTCCACTGAACCATTCGTTGCATTTCAATAACTTCAAATTGTTCTTTCGGGGTAAGGTCTTCAACAAATTCGGGTACAAGCTTTGCCCCCATGCGTTTCTCTGCCAATTGAAGCACTTTGAATTTATAAGTTATTGGTGGTTTTCTTATTTCGATGATATCGCCAACCCTCACTTCCCTAGAGGGCTTAACATTTATTCCACCAATAGTTATGCGCCCTTTGTTGCACTCGTCGGTAGCAATAGTTCTGGTTTTAAATATCCTCACGGCAAATAACCATTTGTCTATTCGAACACCGGCCATCATGTCTATTTATTATTAAATTGATTCATGGTGCGTTCAATACCTATAGTGCCAAACGATTTAATAATCTGAACTACTTTATCGATTCTCTCAGGCAGCAATTTGAATTCCTCTTCTGACCATTCGCCTAATACATAATCTACCTGTTGTCCTTTATTGAATTGATTTCCAATACCAAACCTAACACGGGCATATTCATTTGAGCCAAGAGTCTCGTTGATGTGTTTTAATCCGTTGTGTCCGGCATCGCTGCCTTTGGTTCTTATCCGAATGGCGCCAAAAGGCAAAGCAAGGTCATCGACCAAAACCATTAAGTTTTCAGGGGCTATGTTTTCTTTCTGCAACCAATAACGCACGGCATTGCCGCTAAGGTTCATATAGGTCGAAGGTTTGAGTAAGATGAAAATATGCCCTTTAAACTTATATTCTGCAATTGCTCCATACCGCTTGTTTACATCAAAAACAATATTGGACGCCCTAGCCAGAGCGTCCAATATTTGAAAGCCAACATTGTGGCGAGTTTTTGCATATTCTTCTCCGATGTTACCAAGGCCAACAATCAGATACTTCATAATTGCATTTTTTACGGGTATAGTACCCTATAGGTTATTTTTTTCCTTTTCCACTTGTTTCAGCAGCCTGAGCAGCAGCACGTGCAGCACGGGTTACCATAATGCGAACAACAGGAATTGATTTACCGTTGAGAATTGTTACATTATCAAGGTGAATATCGCTAACGCGTAAACTTTGACCAAGATCGAGTTCTGTTACATCGATTTCAATCGTATCGGGCAAATATTTTGGTAAAGCCAATAATTTCAAACGGCGAACTTCAATTTGCAATTTACCCCCTGCACGAATCCCTTTTGCAAAACCGGTAACGTTAACGGGAACTTCAATTTTTACCGGTTTACTATCGCTAATTTTCAAGAAGTCGATGTGAGTTACTTCGTCGCTAACAGGATCAAACTGAATGTCTTTCATGATCGCTTGCGATTTTTTCCCATTGATAGTAAGATCTACGATATACACATTGGGAGTATAAATCAATTTGGCTAAATCGGCGCTTTCAGTATAAAAATGAACAGGCTCATCAACACCATATAACACACATGGTACTTTCTTTTCTGCTCTCAGCTTTGCTGAATCTTTTTTTCCTAACGCTTCACGAAGGTTTCCTTTTAATTCAAAACTTTTCATTTTCTTTTTGTTTTGTGGTACTCAGCCCTTCCCGATATTCCCGGAGATCCCGGTACGGGACAAACCGCATACACGATTAATAATTGTCTAATTTTTAAAGCGGTGCAAATATAAATCTTTTTATCAAAAAAACAGTCTACCAATAAAATAAAGGTAGACTGACATATCTTTAATGCGATAACACAAAATGTTATTGCGTATAGATAGAACTGATTGATTTATAATAATATACTTTTTCTATCACATCGGCACACAACGGGGCAATAGATAATATTTTAATTTTTCCCGATTCTTTTTTTAATGGAATTGTATCGGTAAAGTATACTTCGCTAAGAGCAGAATTCTCAATTCGCTCGATGGCTGGCCCCGAAAGAATTGGGTGTGTGGCAAAAGCCCTGACACTTGTTGCTCCACGTTCTTTAAACAAGTCTGCGGCTTTGCTTATTGTTCCGGCGGTGTCAATAATATCATCAACAATGATAACATCTTTGCCCGTTACATCACCAATAACTGTCATATTATCAATGTAATTTGCCTTGCTGCGTGTTTTATGGCAAATTACGAGGTCTGTCTCGAGCAATTTTGCATACGTGTTGGCTCGTTTGGTTCCCCCAACATCGGGCGAAGCGATAACCACATTCGGCAAATTCATTTGCTTTATATATGGAATAAACAACGACGATGAATAGAGGTGATCAACTGGCACATCGAAAAATCCCTGGATTTGATCGGCATGCAAATCAACCGTGATAACCCTGTCGACACCGGCTTTTGAAAGCACATCGGCAACTACTTTTGCCCCAATAGAAACACGGGGTTTATCTTTACGGTCTTGACGGGCATACCCAAAATATGGGATCACTGCAATTACTTTGTACGCTGATGCTCGTTTGGCGGCATCAATCATCAGCAATAATTCCCATAAGTTATCGGCTGATGGAAAAGTTGACTGAACAATGAAAACATAGGAACCCCTGATGGTTTCTTCGTAGCAGGGTTCGAACTCTCCGTCGCTGAACCTTGGGCAAGATGATTTTCCCAACTCAACGCCCAAATGGGCACAGATTTTCTCGGTAAGATAGGAAGTCGCTGTTCCGGTAAAAACTTTAAGCGGTGCTTTGCGTGGCATGCGTCTAGTAGTTTATTGATTCCAACTGCGGCAAAAATATAAAAATATCGAAAGCGTTACTTATAAAAGTTCTGATTTCTTATTAACGTTTTTTGCATCACCAGAAGTTTCTCGAGGCACAATAACATTCAAGTGACTGAAATTCGGTCGATTATTTTCAGCAAAAATGGAATACTGATACTTACACTTAATGTATTACATATTGACATCTATCATGTCTATTTTTCCCTCACTCAACTATTTACCTTTAATAATTCATTCCAACGGGTTGTATAGCAAGGCGATAATTTATCATGACGAAGTTTCCAATCGTTGTTGCCTCCTTGCACTGCCAACTTTAAGGTATCCTGTCCATAGCGATAGTTTATTCGGTCGCTTAATTGCGATATTTTCTTTTGACGTGAATTATCGACTGTTTCAAACAAATTTCCTTGTACAAAATCATCGGACGAAATGCCACTTACAATTACTCCCGATTTTTTATAAAAGATAGTTGAATTAAATATCTTTTTTAGTCCGCTTATTGCTGCATTAACGATATCATTATTAGAATTAGAAGCAACAGGAAGTGTAATCGTGATACTTTGGAAAAAATATTTTTCAGTTTTCGAAAACGGGTCGTTGTGAATAAAAACAGTTACAAAATTAGCCACCGAGTGTTGTTTCCGCAATTTTTCTGCACATCGAACAGAATGTGTTGCAACGGCTTGGGCAATTATATCTATATTATTGAGCCGTTTCCCAAAACTACGCGTTGTGGCAATATTTTTCTTCGGTTGAAACATTATTTCAATGGGAATGCATGGTTTTCCGTTTAACTCTTCCCATGTGCGATGGCCAACAACTGTCATATTGTGCAAAACCCAGTTCGAATCGAGCAGCGAAAAGTCGTAAGCTGTAGCTACGTTCATCAATTGAAGTTTTCGAGCATATTGGCGGCCAATTCCCCACACATCTTCTATTGATGTTTTTTTTAATGACCAAACACGAGTTTCTTCTGAATCGATTAAAAAGACTCCGTTAGTTTTTTTTGCAATCTTGTTGGCCACTTTTGCAAGTGTTTTAGTTGGACCAATGCCAACACCAACAGGTATGCCTATGTTTTTTAATATGGTTGCACGAATAATTTTTCCATAGTCATGCATATTGGCATTTATGCCCTCCAAATTCAGGAACGCTTCATCAATTGAATATATTTCCAAATCAGGGGTAAAATTCCTCAATGTTGCCATCATTCGGTTCGACATATCACCATAAAGGGTGTAATTCGACGAAAACGCAGTGACATCATTCGAAGCATACAAATCCTTATGTTGAAAGTAAGGTTCTGCCATCTTAATTCCCAATGCTTTAGCTTCGTTTGAACGTGAAATAACACATCCGTCGTTGTTCGACAAAACAACCACTGCCCGCCCTTCTAGTTTCGGATTAAAAACCCTTTCGCACGATACGTAAAAGTTATTCCCATCGACCAGCGCAAACATCTCTACCTGTGTTTATGAATGGAATACGTTACAACGCCCCAAAGCCTGAAATCTGATGATTTATTGATTTTTATTGGCTTAAAATCTGAATTGGCAGACATAAGATAAAATTCACCATCAATCTTACTTACCCGCTTTACAGTAAACTCTCCGTCGAGAAAACACACTAATATGGAATTGTCAGACGGATCGAGCGATTTGTCAACAACAAGAATATCATCATTATAAATTCCTGCATCCTTCATTGAGTCGCCCCTGACTTGCACAAAAAAAGTAGAACTTTCGTTCCGAACCAATAGCATTTTCAGATCAAGTTCATTTTCAATATAGTCGTTAGCTGGCGATGGAAAACCGGCTGTTACAAAACCTTCGAGTTGCGGATTGAACGGTTCGCTTTTTGCAGGTATGTCGAGAATTTTCAGCAAGGATTTATCGTTTTTTTGTCCCATCGTGCTTGTTTTTTTACAAAGATAATGCTTTAGAAATTACAATGAATCCAAATCTCACTTTGAGATTGTTCAAAATTTATCAAACACAATTCTCTAACTATGAAATGCTTATATTCTGAAGCTTTAAGATTTATTCACTCGCTGAATGAAGTCGAGGATTTCGTCGCGTCCTGCACCTGTGTCGGCCGACGATGCAAACATTTCGGGCAGTTCATCCCAAGTTTCAAGCATTTTCTGGGCGTAATTATCCTGAAATTCTTTCATTGCCTGTTTGCCCAGTTTGTCGGTTTTGGTAAATACAATTACAAAAGGAATAGAATTTTCGCCCAACCATTCCATAAACGAAAGATCGTTTTTTTGTGGTTCGTGACGCGAATCGACAAGCACAAAAACACAAAACAGGTTTTCGCGCTGAGTAAGGTATTTTCTGATGAATTTTTCCCACTTTTCTCGCTCAGATTTGGCTACTTGAGCGAAACCATACCCTGGAAGATCAACTAAATACCATTCTTTATTAATCAGAAAATGGTTTATCAACCTTGTTTTTCCAGGCCTTCCCGAAACTTTTGCTAAACTATTAAAACCGGTAAGCATATTTATAAGCGATGACTTGCCTACATTAGACCGCCCGATAAACGCATATTCTGGAAAATTGTTTTTGGGGCATTTTTCAACTTCGGTACTGCTTATAATGAATTCGGCTGACTTTATAATCATGCAAATGGGTTTTAAGGATTTAAACTATGGGTAATTAATCAATTATACAATTTAATCAATCTAATTCAGACTCTATATATATTTCGAGTAATTCTGCTTTTTCGGAAAATGGAATAATTTCTACCGAGTTTAGGGCTGCAGGAATAAGCACTGTATCCCCTTTTTTCATGGTTTCTTTAATTCCATCAGGTTCTCCAATCTGACAACTTCCTTCGGTACATAAATAGATAACAAAACTGTCGATAGAATAATAATCACGTCCCAACGGTTTATTGATTAAAAGCCTATTGGTCGTAAAGTAGTTACAGGAGACCAATTCAACTGGCTCATTTTCCTTACTTTCGCAATTAATTTTTGTATCTTTCACCTTTGTATAATCAATCACATCGAGCGAAAGATCGAGATGAAGCTCACGGCTGTTCCCCTGACTGTCTCGGCGATCATAATCGTAGATACGATAGGTTACATCGGATGTTTGCTGGATTTCGGCAACAAGGTTTCCTGCGCAAATTGCATGGACTCTGCCCGCTGGAACAAAAAACACATCTCCCTTTTTCACTGTTTCGAAATTGAATAAGTCGACAAGTGTATTATTTTCAAGCTTTTCAAGAAATTCATCTTTATTGGTATCTCTGTTAAAACCTGAAATAAGGCGCGAGTTTTCGTTGCCATCAAGAGCTACCCACATTTCAGTTTTTCCAAAAGCACCATGGCGTTCACGTGCAATATCATCACCGGGGTGAACCTGAATAGATAAATCATCGTTTGCATCGATAAGTTTTACAAGCAACGGAAATTCAAGTCCAAACTTCTCAAAGACTTCTTCACCCACTAAATCGCCCATATATATCTCGATAAGTTCCTGCAAGTCATTTCCTTCGAGAAAACCATTGGAAACTACTGAAATATTGTCCTCTACTGATGAAAGCTCCCAACTCTCGCCAATAGGTGTTTCAACCCCAATATCTTTTCCGAGCAGGGTCTGCAACTTATTCCCACCCCAAATGCGTTCTTTAAATATAGGGGTAAACTTTAACGGATATAATTCCATGATATTCAGACTACTATTCTTAAAATTCAAAATCGACAGCCGCACGTGCTGTTGTGACTTGTTTTACAAACTCACCAACCTTAAGATGCGCAGGATGGACCTGATACTTTTGAAGATCATCAGCATTATCGAAATGGGAAATGAGGCACAAATCGAACGAAGGCGAAGGGTTCAGATAGTGAGTTCCCACTTCAATGTATTTTAGCTCGGAAATAACGTCCTTCAGAGCAAGCAATTGTGCTTTAAATTGAGCCAGCACTTGTTTCTTTTCTTCATCAGAAGCGAAATCTTTTACCTTGAAAAGAACAACATGGTTAATCATTTTGCAGAAATTTATTGTTTGTCTATATTTTTGAAAAGTTTGACAAATATACTGCTCATATTTTTGTGATAATAATGTAATTTTGAAAAAAAGGTTAAACATGTTAATAATAGGAATTGCCGGAGGAACCGGTTCTGGAAAGACAACTGTTGTAAATGAAATAGTTAAGCGGCTTCCAAAAGATGACGTTGTAATTATCCCGCAAGACGCTTATTACCGCGACAACAAAGATATTCCGCTGGAAGAGCGGAAAAAAATGAATTACGACCACCCCGATTCAATAGAATTTGAGCTGTTGGTTGAACACCTGAAAATATTGAAAACCGGACAATCTATTCAGCAGCCAATTTACTCATACCTAACCTGTTCTAGGCACCAGGAAACTATTAAAGTTGAGCCAAAGCACGTTGTTATTGTGGAAGGTATTTTGTGCCTTACCCAACCAGAATTGAGAAAACTTATGGATATCAAGGTTTTTGTTGATTGTGAAGCCGATTTACGACTTTCGAGAGTAATACAGCGCGACATTATTGAACGAGGCCGTGGGGTTGACCAAACCCTCGACAGATATGAAAAAACGGTACGCCCAATGCACCTGCAATTTATCGAGCCAAGTAAACATTTTGCTGACATTATTGTACCTCAGGGCGGACAAAATATTGTTGCCATTAACATACTTACCCAATTTATAGAGAAACAGTTAGCTGAAAAAAAAGAATACTATGCTCGAACAAATAAACATTGAATCGGTATTGTTTATCGACATTGAAACCGTACCGCAATTTGAAGGTTATGACAGCCTCGATGAAAAATTTCAAAAACTATGGGATAAGAAATCGTCACACTTCCGTTCAGAAAATGAAAAAGCGGAAGATGTGTATCAACGAGCAGGGATTTATGCCGAATTTGGTAAAATTATATGCATCTCGGTAGGTGCAATATACCAAAAACAAGGCGAATACCGCTGCAGGGTTAAGTCGTACGCAAATCACGACGAGAAAAAATTACTTTATGAATTTATAAATATGCTTGAAGGATTCTCGCGCCGCGAACCTGTAAAACTATGCGCTCACAACGGCCAGGAGTTTGACTATCCTTATATTGCCCGACGTTGCCTTATCAATTCGGTTCCTGTTCCTAAAATTCTTGATATTGCGGGTGCAAAACCATGGGACATAAAAGATACGTTACTAGATACCATGCAACTATGGAAGTTTGGTGACTATAAAAATTATACATCGCTAGAATTACTATGCGCTGTTTTCAACATTCCCACGCCAAAGGACGATATTGATGGCAGTCAGGTTGCACAGGTCTATTACACAGAAAATGATCTCGACCGGATTGTAAAATATTGTGAAAAAGATGTTTTTGCGTTAGCTCAGCTTTTTATGCGCTACCAAGGCAAGCCCATACTTTCTCCTGATGCTTTTGAAAGTGCCTAAATTGGGTATATAAATCAAATAAATCATACGTATTCCCCCAATTTCTTGTCAACTTAAATGTCGATAAAACCGGTCGCGGTAGCTTTCGCTTACCGGCAGTAATTCTTTGCCAATCTTCACTCTGTGTTTTTCAACCGATTCAACATGCAGCAATGAGACTAAATATGATTTGTGGACTCGAACAAATTGATGATTTGGAAGCTGTTCTTCAAGAGAACCAAAAGTTTGTTGGGTTAGGATTTTGCCTGTCAGGGTATGAATACACCTAAAATCGCGCATTCCTTCTATATACATGATTTCAGACAATGTTACTTTTACCAGACGGTAGTCAGTTTTAACAAAAATAAAATCTGGAGTATTTGTCGGTACTGCTAACTCGGGAATACGCTTCAGGGTTTTGTTGACCGCTTGAGCAAAACGCTCGAAAGAATAAGGTTTTAGCAAATAATCGGCAACTTCAAATTCATAACCTTTCAGGGCAAATTCACTATATGCCGTGGTGAGAACCACTTGCGGACGCACGGGCATGGCAGCCAGCAAATCGAGGCCGGTCATCGATTTCATCTGAATGTCGAGAAAGATCAGATCGACATTGTGCGAAGACAAATAGGCCAATGCGTCAGTAGCCCGGTCGAAAGATCTCTCCAGCACTAAAGTCGGCATCCGGTTGATAAATGATTCAATTTTTTCGAGAGCCAACGGTTCATCATCAACAGCTATACATGTGTATTTCATGTTTCGAGACTTAAATAAACCGAAAAATAGGAATTTTCGTTGTGAATATCCAAGCGGTATTTGCCTTTATATAAGAGTTGCAGCCTTCGTTCTAAATTAGCCAGTCCTATCCCACCCGATTTTTTGTTATTATGCTCGTTACTTTCATCGCAATAGTTGGAACAAGAAAATTCAATTTTGTTTTCTATCGACTTCAGGCGAATGTCGATTGCGGTATTCATGTTTTCGAATACAGCATATTTAAACGCGTTTTCAAGAAAAGGAAGAAAAATTAATGGGGCAACTTCTGCCGCTTCGTTGTCAATATCCACAACAAATTTCACTTTCGAAGGATCTTTCATCCTTAGTGCCTGCATTTTAATAATATTCTGATAATGTGCAACTTCATTAATTATCAGAACAGTTTTTTTCTTTGCTTCGTAGAGCATATATCGCATAATTTCGGAAAGGGTAATCAACGATTCCGATGCTTTTTCAGGATTAGAGACTATCAGCGAATCGATATTATTCAAGGTATTGAACAGGAAATGAGGGTTTAATTGCGCATTTAACATGTCGAGTTCGTTTTGCAACATGGCTTTTTCTATTTCTTGTTTGTGCTGAATATCATCGAACCAACGGATAAAACCCTTCAGCAAACTTCCGGTGTTTCCGATTACGAAAGTTCCGACAGCTTGAGGAACATAATCCATAAACGAAAACGGTTCTTTAATTCGAAAAACAACAGCAAATAATACCGTTAACGAAATCGACAACACAATCGACTCCAATGCTGAAAAGATAAAATAACGAACATATTTCTGCTGCTCAATAAACTTGTAAAAGATGAAATAGAACAGGTAAAACTGAATTGCAGCCCAACCCAAGTTATAAACAAACTGAAGAATATTTGCCGAAATAAAATCAAATTCCTCTGACAATCTGAAACTTATAACACCTGAGAGAAGGCAAAATACAAGCCAGTAGAACAAATGCAATATGATTTTAATTATCCTGTTCATTCTCAGTACATCTTCGGCATTCCGTTAGTGTTCTCTAAACCTTAACAAAGCAATTGATATGGAAAAAACACCAAGCACAAGCGATATGTATCCGAATGGATTGTTGCTCATGGCTATTGGCGCACCAATGCCTAAAACTAACATAAATAGTGCTGAAAACAAAAAAAGTTGATTCGCCGTCTTGGTATCTTCAATTGATTTAGCCGTTGACATAAGCATACCTCCCCCTGCAAGTAAACAAGCTAATCCGGTTGAAACATACATAAAAATAAAAGTCCCGAACCAATCTTTTCCAAGTGATGTTGCACTTGGTGCTACAACTACAGTTGCTATACTGTGAATTACGCCCAACAAAAGCGAAATCCAGCCTGCGGTTTTCGACAGAGTTCTAAGTTGCGTTTTCATATACTTATGTTTAATTGGTTGTTGTTTAGTGATTTATTACTATTTCGCAAACCTTTTATATACAAAATAAAGAAAAGACATGCACTCGTTGTTTCCAGAATGATAGCTGTCCATATTGAATTGTTCACTGTTTGCCGGATCATTTCAAAAGTGCTTAATAAAGCCAATCCGAACATGGTTATTCCCGTCGATAAGCAAATCCATTGTCTTGCTTCGCTATGGATTAATTTGCGTGCGCCAAAAAGTAGTACCGAAAAACCCAGCATAAACATAGCCGTTCGCCGACCGAGAATGGGTATTGGAACTGACGTTTGTAAGCCAAGATCTTCTACGAACGCGTCGGGAGTAAAAAACAATTGTATAAAAAGGAACAAGAAAAGCAGCGACGTTCCGATAGTCGCAATCGAATATAGTCTCATTTCGTTATTTATTAATGATTTAACTGTGTTTGTTTCGTTTTGTAAAAGACCGGAAGTGTAAAGCAAATAGCAGGCAATAAGCACATTGTTATTATCAAAATTGAACCGGGAATGCTAAAACCAAAAAAGACAAATTCGCTGATAATTCGAAGAATGTAAAAAGACGTGAAAAAAATCAGCCATGAGTTACCTATTTTTTCTTCAATTAAATAACGGGTAAAACCCAATGTAAGCACAACAGAATAAGCCAGTAGTATAATACATATTAAATTAAAGGTAAGCATTATACCCCTATCGGTAGTATTCATTGTACTTAGCGTTTGTGACCAATTGAATATCCAATAGAAACCAGCATGAAATGCCGCAAAAAAGATAGAAACGATTCCGGCTAAACGGATCAACAAAAGCTTAGTTTGTGTTTTCATGGTAATTGTGTTTATGTTGAAAACAAAGATCAATAACCAGAAAACCAAGAGAAAATATAATCTGCAAGTCGTTATAAAATGCCTGCAAAAGGCCTAAAAACAAGAACTAAAACACAAAACCACGAACTTTTATTACTATCGCACAAAAGCAGCTATCTTGAATTCGATGCGTTCGTTTATGTAGATTTCATCAACAGTGCAAGGTTCGCAGGGAATACGGGGTTTCGATTTTCCATATCCTTTGCCAACAACACGTTCTTTGCGAATGCCATTATCGCGGATGTATGAGACAAGGGCTTCGGCCCGTTGCTGGCTTAGTTTCAGGTTGCCCTTCTCTGAAGATGAAGTGTGGGTATACGATCCAATTTCAGCTTTTATTGCCGGATTTTCATGGAGCAAACGAACAAACCGATCGAGAGCCATACGAGAAGATTCCAAAAGTACCGAAGTTTCAGGTTCAAAGCCTATTCCATCGAGAAGGTAACTTTGTCCCACTTCAATTTTTTTCAATCGTAAGGTGTCACGGGTAAAATACTCAAGGGTCGTATTTATTTCGAGTGGTTGGTTTAAATATCCGGGAGCGGTAAGGTAGAGGTTCATAACTTTTTCGGTCGACAATTTTTTAGAATACACCCCATCTTCATGAACCATAACCGTTGGCTGGCTATCTACCTGCAACCGCACATCGGAAATTGCTTTTCCAGAATCATAATCAACAATAACAAGCTCGAGAGTCCGATCGTGGGTTAAAGGAACCGACACATTGTCTGAATTTCCAAATGCCACCCGGTTTGAAGCATAGTCTTTGGCACTAACTTCAGCAACATAGCATCCACCCCTAAGTACCTTGAAAACAAAACGTCCATCATGGTTTGAAACCTGACTCGCTATTTTGTCTCCGTTACAATTATACAACGTTACTTCGGCACCGGAAACCGGAATGTTTTCCAAATCGTCGTACACATTCCCTTTTACCTGGGCAAAGGTGTTTTTTATCTTAACCAAATAGATGTCGTCGCTGCCATTTTGCCCCGGGCGGTCAGAGACAAAATAACCCGATTCGCCTGACGGGTGAATAATCAGCCCGAAATCATCATAGGGACTATTAAACATTTGTAATGGCAATGCTTTACCAAAACCTTCAGGCTGCAAATCGCAGCAAAACAGATCGAGTCCTCCGGTATTTCCCAAACTGTCTGAAGCAAAAATTAGCATTCCCGACTGATGATAAAACGGGAACATCTCATTGCCTTTTGTATTAATGTTTTTCGACAATGAAACCGGCATCCCCCACTGACCATTTTGCCTCACAACCATGAATATATCGGTACCTCCGCAACTAAGTTCCGGTATATCTGACGTAAAAAACAATGTATCTCCCGAAGGGGTAAGAGTTGGATGACCCACTGAATAAATTTTATCGTTGAACGGCATTTCTTCCTTTTTGGCCCATCGCCCATTTTCATTCACAAAAGAAACGATACTTAGCCTTATTCGTTCCTTTATCAGTGTTTTACCATTCTCAACAACATCAACATTAACTGTATTACTGAGGGTTACAAACAATTCTTTTGTTTTCTCACAATAAGCTACTGGACCTTCATGCAAACCACTATTGATATCTTTTAAGGCAACACGGGGTTCATAAAGCGTATATCCCCTGGTATCGATGGGGGTTCTGAAAATTGAATAATAAATGTTTTTTGTTTTTCCGCGTACAGCTTTCTTTGCATCTTTCTCTGAGTACGCCGAAAACCAAAGCTCATCGCCAACAAACGAAGGCCCGAAATCGCTTGCTTCGGTATTGAAACCTACATGTGAAATGTCGAATTCGTTCATCTCGAACATGAAGAACGATGGGGCTTGGCCTTTTGCAGAAGCGGTTATAAGAAAAGAGACAGCGACTAGCAGTGTTGAAAAAGCTCGTCGTGAGCTCAAATAAAAGCATGAAAAGAAAGGTGGAAAAACAAATTCCTTAGTTATATATCTCACAATGCAAATTACTTAAATTAGTTAAATAACAACGAGTTGCACTTTACCCGAAAAATCATCGAGGTAAAAATACGAAGCAAATTTCGTTCCTCAAAAATAACGAGGAGAAATGACATCCCGCTCTAAAAATTTGAATTCGTAAGAAATCATTATTTCGTGAGACCCATAATGGAATTTTCTAAGTTGAGAAGTTGAAAAATCAACGGCATAGCCTACCCGTAATTTTTTATCGAAAACCCACTGGGCAATAAAACCAAACGAGTCACCGGTGCGATACAAAGCACCCAACCAAAATTTGTCTTTCAATAAAACGTTTGCCGAAAGGTCGAGTTGTAAAGGAGCACCCGCAATTGATTTCAACATAATGGTTGGTTTCAGTTTTATTGAGTTGTCGATTGGATAGAGGTATCCTGCAGTGGCAAAAAAATGCCGCAGCTCTCCTTTAACAGGGAAACTGTTGTCTTGTTTGTCATTAACAGCATTTACACTGGTATTGAGCAACTTTGGCATTGATATCCCTACATAGAAATGCTGATTATCGAACAAAAAACCGATACCCATATTGGGCATAAACTTGTTATCGATGTCGCCTATAAAAGATGGATCGGAAACAGGATCGTACAAGATGTGATCAGTAAGGTTATTGTTATAACTGCTGAAACCTGCTTTCAACCCCATTCGCAGGTTCCCATAGCCATCGAATACAATTTTATAAGAATAATCGAGGCTCACCATCAGGCGTTGTTCCAAACCTATCCGGTCGTTCACCAAATTGGCGCCAATCCCAATCCTCTCGTTGCGTAAAGGCATTTGGAATGAAAAGGTTTGCGTTGAAGGAGCGCCTTCTATTCCTGCCCATTGCATGCGCGACATTATCATAAAACCTATAGATTCCCAAGAACCGGCATAGGCTGGGTTTATTGTTTGGGTATTGAACATGTATTGGGTATACATTGGGTCTTGTTGGGCAAAACCTTCCGCCGGTGCCATTAGAAATAGAATAATTCCTAAAGAAATAACGATATGTTGAATTTTTCCCTTCATCCGCATCATTATCGATTAAGAAATATTGATCCTGTTTTGGGCTTATCGTTGCCATTTTTCAGATCGAGAATGTATAAATAGGTTCCAGTTGGTAATTCTTCACCAACAGCAAGCGAATTGGTTGAAGTACCATCCCACCATGCATCTTCTTCGCCCCATATATCAGTGTTCCCGTAATTCGATTTACTATACACCAGGTTGCCCCACCGGTTATATACCGCCATAGTGGCGTTGGGGTAACGTCCAATGCAACGAATCATAAAACGGTCGTTTATTTGATCTCCATTAGGCGAAAAACCTGTCGGAACAAGTAAATCACACTGGTCGGTCACCGAGATTGTAACAACTGCATTGTCACAATTTAATGGATTCACAACGTCGCAAAGAGAATACACTATTTCATAGTTCCCCACAGAAGTTCCCTGCTGTACATAGATCCGACCAGTTTGCACGTCGAAATCAATACCTTCAACAGGAGCTGGCTGAAGTACCGAAAGAGTTACTTCTGAAATTTCGCAAGGTAAACCATTGAAAATATCATTGTCGAGTACATTAGCTACAGCTTCTCCACCCTGCATATTATCAATCAATTCACCAACATCTTCATTAGCTTGAAGTGCTGGCTGCAAAACATCAATAGTTACTTTTGCAGTATCGCAAAAAGCAGGAACAGAAAGCAAACAAACACGATAATTTAATTCATATTTGCCTGCCGAGGTGCCTTTTTCTACCATTACACGGCCTGTCGAAGTTTCTAAGTTTATTTTATGATCTGTAGCAAATACTTGGTAAATAGAAACTGTGGATAACGATATTGTGTTCCCTCCGTATAAATCATTTTCAAGGATATTGGGTAACACTATTCCCCCTTCGGTTCCTATTAACGGAGTTCCGATATCGTCGTTAGCAACAAGTGGAATGGAAATCACTTTGGTTGTAGTCTGATTGCTCAAAAAATCGCCACCCGAATTAGTTGCACTAACCGACACATGATTCTGGATTAGTGTTCCATGAGGTAAACCAGCGCTGGCCTGTACCCTCAAGATAAATTGTTTGATTTCCCCAGCATACAACGACGATAATGTCCAGGTTACACTATTCCCGTCGGCGCTCCCCTGGTTTGAAGCAGAAACAAAGTTCAGCCCTTCGGGAAGTTGGTTTGCAACAACGACTGATGTTGCTTTATTTACACTGGTATTGCTCACCGTGATACGATATTCCATATAATCACCGGCCATTACTGAATCTTCCGTTTCCAGTAGTATTTCAAATGAAGCTTTTGAATTCACTGTAACCCTCACGGTATCACTGAGTACTCCACTCCCCGGAACCGATGGGTTGATTGAAGCAACATTTTGAATAACAGATCCATCTGGAATTTTTTCATCGGCAGTAACAGTAAGTAAAAATACTTTGTTTTCACCAGCAGGTAAAATTCCGGAATTCCATATAACGTCGTTATCCGATAAAACACCTCCATTATTGTCGGCAACGTATTGTAATTCTGACGGCAAATAGTCGGTTACCTCTACGTTATCAATATCACTCGGGCCATAGTTTGTAATTTCAATCGTATAATTAAAAGGGACACCAGCTTCAATAGTTTGCCTTTCTGACTGTTTGCTGATAACAAGAACTGACTGCCTGTGAACCAGCACATCTGCCGGATTGCTTTCAATTTCATCGGTTGCATTTTCGGCATTTGCTTTTGCCTGGTTTCGTATTATTTTGTTATCGTTAACACTGCTCTTGATTTTTGTTTCTAAGCGGGCAATTAATGATGAACCAGGCAGAAGTAATGGCGACGACCATGTAACCACGCCATTGCTGTGAAGCCCGCCAGTAGATGCGCTTACAAAAATCAACCCCTCGGGAAGCTGGTCAGTGATAATAACATTAGAAGCTTCGTTTGGACTATTGTTTTGCAACTTAATAGTAAAAACAATGGTGTCGCCCGCGTAGGCTTCACTTTGGTCGAGTGTTTTAGTGAGTATTAAACGCGACTCATCACTAAGAACATTGTTATCTGTTGAAACATTATTTGTCTGATCAGTATCGGTAAAAGGTGCAGGAGCAGAAACCGAAGCACTGCTCGATAATGTTCCGGAATAGTTGTCAGGAACCGAAACCCAAACTTTATAAGTAATTGTTCCCCACGCAGGAATGGTAACAAGCTGGTCGACATTCCCATTTCCTGAGGGCAGGAAAATTGTACCGGCAGAACCGGTAGCCACCCAACCAGTGACTGTGGTATTAACCGAAGGGGTGTGAACAACTCGTGCACCGCTGACAGAAGCTGCACTTTGGTTGCTTATCTGCATGATATATTCTATGATAGAGCCAGGAAGATATCCCGGTTTTTCGTCGGTAATGGTTACTAACAAATCGCAAGCTGGAGAAACTATAACTGTAAAATTTACCGAATTATCTGTATTTTTCAGTTCCTCCACACTGGAAAGCACTGAAATTGTATTTACTATGTTATTAATATGCAGACCATCAACAATCATTCGAAAGAAAAGGTTCTTTTTTTCGCCGTTTTTCAGATTTCCTATATTTTGGCTCATTTCTATTGGCCATTGAATCCATGTTCTTCCACTATCCTTAGAGTACTGTGCAGAAGTAATGCCTTCGGGTAGAATATAAGTAATCAATATGTTATCAGCGTCGAAAGGACCATTATTGCTTACTTCAATCTGGCAGTCGATTGTGTCACCGGCTACTACAGTTTCAGTATATGACACCATGTTTAACTGAATATCTGTTGCTAAAAATGACAATTGAATTGTATTGAAAGATATACCGCCAGTTATATCGGTTGTTTTTACTGTTAATGGATAAGCTTTGGGAACAAGTAAAGACTTGTTGCTTACTGAAAAAGAGCCGGTTATTGAAGAAAAGGCTACCCCGACAGGAAGTTGTCCTAAAACTACTTCTGCAGCAGTTATTTCACCATCAGGATCGTAGACTGTAGCTAGAATGTCGTTATCGATGTAGCTCGAAACGTTTTTTGACGCTTGAACAAAGTATTGTGCTTCTCTGTCAGCAAGAATAATTAATGTTAGCTGTTGTGTCGACTGGTTTCCCTGTTTGTCGGTGGTACGAATTGAAACATTATAGAACCCAGCCACTAATAACCCGGGATTTTCAACTTTTATCAGTCCAGAAACCCCATCCAGCGAAGCTCCGGCAGGCAATTGCCCGGCAATAACTGTTGCAGAAATAACTTCTCCATTTGCATCATTTGCAAAGGCTAATGTGTCATTAACTCGATATAAATCAACATTTTTAGCAGGCATTACAGAATATACAGTTTTCTGTTCAATACCAATTTTCAACAGGATATAACTTCGGGTAAGGCCTCCCTTTTCGTCAATAGTTTCAACCATTAATGGGCGCGAAGACATAATCAGTAAAGAAGTATCGGCAACAACAATTTCTCCGTTGATCGGATTAAGGCTTAGCCCAGCCGGTAAAACCCCATCAACAATTGATGCAGAAATAATTGCGCCATCGATATCAGCAACTGATGCCATTAAATCGTTAGGGAAATATTCATCTACATTTTTAGCCTGAGGTAGAGTATATTCAGCTTCATTATCAGAAAGTATACGAACAATAACTTGCTGAGATGTTTTTCCGCCCTTCTCGTCGGTAGAAGAAATGGCAATAGAATGGTTGCCTGCCTGCAGTACATCCCTATTGATTACTGTAATGTAACCATTCACAGGATTGATGCCGATTCCAGGAGGAAGTGTTCCTGAAACAAATGTCGTTGACACAACAGCACCGTCGGCATCAACGGAAGTAGCAAGTACTTCGCCGTTTGCATAATTGTCTCGCAGTTTTGGAAAAGTCACATAATATACCGTCTCATTCTCGGGGTGAACAGTAAGGTCGACTTCAGAAATCGTCACACCACCATGGTTATCAATGGTTTTAATAATTGGTTTGTATACTCCGGGGATTAACATATTGGGATTCACTACAACAACATTTCCGTTCACTGAGTTGAATGACATTCCCGAAGAAAGACTTCCTGAAAGTATTGACGCAGATACAACAACACCGTCACTATCGTTGGCAGAAGCAAAAACAGTCCCAGGCACAAAAGTATCGATATTTTGCTTATTAACAACATATTGAGACTCCCTGTCGACTTCCATTGGAAAAAGGAGCACATTATCCAACATGTTGTCATCTTGAACAGTTGAACTTGCCACTATCCGATTGACACATTGACCTTTATTTGTTGGTATAAATGAAATTTTTAACGTTCGTGTTTCATTGGACTGAATAACCCCTGCATTCCAAACTCCAGTCGCAGGATCATACTCATCTCTATCGTCGGAAACATACTGAATTCCAGCAGGGAGCATCGTATTTATTTTCACATCATTAGCTACCGATGGTCCATTATTACGAATCGCAATGGTAAGAGTATCTGATTCTCCAAGACTCATTTCACTATCACCAATACGAGCAGTAAGATTCAGTCTGGAACAGGCTTGAATGGTTTTAGTATGTGTAAAGTAATTGTTCAGCGTATTTAAATCGATTGATTTGCTACTAACTTCAAGAGTATTACTGATAACCTGACCGTTAATAAATGTTGAAATTACGGGATAGGCAACCAGAATATTAATTTTTTCATCATAATCGATCTGACCTAAAAGATTGACATTTTGCCAGTTATTCCAAGTAGATCCGTTATCGATACTATATTTCACATTATTAGAGCCTCCAATAAAGCTGCCTGATAGTGTAAGGCTATCGGCATCTGAAGGCCCCAGGTTTTCAACAATTAATGCATAATAAACTGTATCGCCAGCAAATACCGGATTTTGAGGAGAGTTTGCAATAATTTTTAAATCAGACTGTTGCTGAACAGCAAACGTTATAATAGATGTATCATTACTGCTAATTGGATCAACAACTGGTTTAGTCACGATGTACCTATCGCTTACTATTCCTTCAAGGTCGGCATGCAACTTACCTGCAATTTTCAGCATAGCGGTTTTTCCCGCTTTCAAAATTCCAAAGCGGTTAACTTCGGTCCATGGAACAGTAACATTCTGTCCTATAATAGCTTCAGCACTTGAAAATATTGAGGTGAAAACATTCGAAATCACATATAAAGGAACATCACTTGGTCCATTATTCGCGCAATTCAGCCACATAACAATGTTTTCACCTGCCACCGGGTTTCCATAGGCTGAAATAATGCCATGTGATAGAGACAGGTCGGCAACAGACTTGAATACCAAACTATTAGATATATAATTATTGAGTAACGATGAATCGCCTGAAGATGAAAATACACGAGCAGAAAAAGTACATAAGCCCTCGGCTGAAGATGCTATAAACGCTTTTAATTTAACAATTATGCTATCGCCCTGAGCCAAGTCTGCTATATTCAAATTACTGTTCAATTTTTGCCAATGCAACCCATTATCAAGCGAGTATAAC
>Ga0123334_1000516_pt1 | contig 52979 bp, 51 predicted proteins | sample BiotimSIPDNA_FD_89706 | JGI IMG/M metagenome (GOLD analysis project Ga0123334, IMG submission 89706) | Anaerobic biogas reactor microbial communites from Washington, USA - Biogas_R1 time_0 SIP DNA | ecosystem: Engineered > Bioreactor > Anaerobic > Unclassified | place: Washington, USA...
AAACTCACCTCTGCTCAATCCTGACTTGATCCAGGAATTCATGATAAAGTCCCATGTCTGACAGGCCTCCGTCGCAGGACGCGACCGACGCCGCAGAAGCGGCCATCGAGCTCCTGAATGCGCTCAGCAAGTCCATTCCGGCATCCAAGGCGGCGACCATCGCAGCCAGCATGCTGTCCCCCGCTCCGACCTCGCTTGCTACGGTACAGACAAGGGCGGGTGCATAATAAACATGTTCGGATGTTGTCAGCAGCGCTCCGTCGCAGCCCATCGACACCAAAACGACTTCAGCGTTAACCCCTGCAAGCGACACTGCGGCCTGTTCCACATCGTGAAGAGACGGAAGTTTCCGTCCGACCAACTGCTCCAGTTCCTGACGGTTTGGCTTGATCATATAAGGCCGTGCTTTCAAAGCCAGCTTAAGGGGCATGTTGCTGGAGTCGATAACACATCTGCAGGGTAACCCATGACTTGCTATATCCATCATGATCTCCCTGTATATGCTATCCGGGCAGCCCTTGGGTACGCTCCCGGCCATAATGAAGTAAGATGAACGGTGCGCGATATCAACGCACAGTGAAAGGATATTATCAACCGCTTCCAGGTTGCGGATGCATCCGGTTTGATTGATCTCGGTTATCCGGGAGCTTGCGGGATCGGTAATCTTGATATTCTCCCTGATTTCCTCAAAAGCCGGTATCAGCTCATAGCCTACATTTTCACTTTCCAGTTTTTGTTCGATGATTCCCGGGGTAAATGCGCAAAATCCGACAAGTTCAGCCTGCGCTCCCAATTTTACCGCGGCTACGGCAGAATTGATACCTTTTCCGCCTGCGCAAAGTCTTACATTTCGGACATAATTCGTACTGCCGCATGTAAGATTCTCTACGGTGAAGAATTTATCGATGCTTGGGTTGAGTGATAGTATGCTGATCATACCGTTATCGTGTTGATAGTGTTGATAGTTTTGCACAGAAAACTATTCGGCAACATCGCATATGCATGTTCTGTCTGCAACATATCCACACCTTATCCACATTGTTGATAAATGTTTGCAGGATCGGCTGACCTGGTCTTTGACCCCACACCCGCCTGCCGGCTGTTTTGCTCGGGATGTATTTCCGTCACGCGTCCAGCTCTCCATATTTCTATGGGCAGGGCTTACTCCTAAGCTGCGCCATGCTCGCTGCAATTTTCTGCAGTTTACGTGGGTCGTTTTGCCCGCAGTTAGCATCGACTTTCAACCACAGACCCGATCCTGCTAACATGCATTATAACCCAAGTACAGCTGTTTTCATAGAGTCAATGATTCTAGTCCCCGGCCGCAGCCATAACATAGACTTCCTTTGCGCCCATTTTCTTTAGCAGAGCCGAGCAAATATGAAGCGTTGAACCGGTGGTCGTAACATCATCCACAATCAAAACTGTTTTAGCATGAACATCGTAGCTGCCCGGTGCATAATTATGCAAAACGATCTCCATCCGGTCGGCATTCTTCTGCGTCGCCATCGGCGGCGCAAATCGGCTCCTTACAATCATATTGTTAACGTAGGGCGCTTCGATCAAAGACGCGAACTCCCTGGCGATGAGCCCGGGCGCATTGTATCCCCTGTTCAATACCCGAATCGGGTGGGACGGAACTGCTGTAACCGAGTCAGGCAGGGGCCATGCGTTTTCATGGAATCTCTGTGCCATAAAGGCGGCAAATACTTTTGCATTGATTCTTTCACCATGCAGCTTCAGGTTCAGCATTATATCCCTTACCATGCCAGTATACTTGAATATGACCGCTCCCGCATTGTACGGCCTGGTGTCCCTTGCGCAAAGGAAGCAAACGCCTCCGCCGCATTCGCGCCCGCAAACACTGCAAAGACCCACGGAATGCACCGGCAGTTCCTGGACGCAGGATCGGCAAAGCAACTCGCCCTCCGTCTCCTTTTTGCATAGTATGCATTTTACCTCGGAGTAAAATACAAGCTCTGATAATGCAGATAAAGCGTTTTGTATATATTTATTCATTGTATACTGTTCAATATATATTTCAGGGCGGTGTACCGGTTGGCAATACGGTTGTTGTCGACCATTCTGTAAACACAATTTTTATCCCCTACAATGACGACCATTTTTTTTGCGCGGGTAATGGCCGTGTATAGGAGGTTCCTGTTCATCAGCGGTTGCGGGCCTTTGAGCAGCGGAAGGATCACAACATCAAATTCGCTGCCCTGCGATTTATGGATCGTGGCGGCGTAAGCGAGCATCAACTCGTCGGCCTGTTCAAACTCATAGTCGGCATATTTGTTATCGTCAAAGCAAATGCACATGGTTCTTTCGACAACCGATATGGATTCGATAAACCCGATATCGCCGTTGTACAGCCCTTCCCCTTTTTCTTCGGCTCCTCCGGGAAGAGGCCTGCGCCACTTGATGTTATAGTCGTTTTTCAGTTGCATGACCTTGTCGTTTTCCCTGTATATAACGCCTCTGAGTTCACATTGTGTCTTGAACGGATGCTCCGGATTCAGCTGCCTGCGCAGCATCATATTGAGGTTCTCAATCCCCAAGTCTCCTTTTTTCATCGGAGCCAGCACCTGTATATCCCGAACCGGGTCGCAGCCGAGGTATTGCGGTATGCGCGTTGACACCATTTCAATCACGGTGTTCAAAACACCCTCGCTGTCGGACTTTCTGTCAAAGAAGAAATCCGAAGCCTTGTCGTCAAGTTCCGGGTACTCGCCGTTGTTGACCTTGTGCGCGTTCATGACAATCAGACTTGACTTTGCCTGCCTGAATATCTCCCTGAGGTAGACTGTTTTGACAACGCCGCTTGCGATGATATCCCCCAGTACATTGCCCGCGCCGACCGAAGGCAGCTGGTCTGCGTCGCCGACCAATAGCAGACATGCGCAGTCCGGCAGCGCTGCAAGCACGCTCTTCATCAAAAAGATATCCACCATCGACATCTCGTCGATGATCAGTGCATCGCATTCCAAAGGGTTCTCCCTGTCGCGCCCGAAGGATGGGAGGCTGCCCTCTCCGCTATATCCGAATTCAAGCAATCGGTGTATCGTCTTGGCTTCCCTTCCGGTGGCCTGGCTCATGCGCTTTGCGGCTCTCCCTGTAGGCGCAGCAAGTTCGATTTTTAGGCCCATCTGCTCCATTGCTGAAAGTATGCACTTGATGGTTGTCGTTTTTCCGGTTCCGGGACCGCCCGTAATGACCGTGACGCCTCCGGTAAGGGCGTCCGTAACGGCCTCGCGCTGCTCCTGCGAGAGTTCAATCCCGCTGAACTCAGAAACCTTGCCCAGCGCGGCGTCGATGTCATACCCGTACAACGCGGTTCCATTCTGCGCGATCTTCAAGAGCCGCTCGGCGATCTGCCGCTCGGCCCGGTCATAGGCAGGAAGGCCATAGAATTGTTCATTGTCCCTTCGCCGCAGCACAAGGTCCCTGTTGATCAGGGCTTTCTGTATTCCCTGCAGAACCTCATTTTCCTTGACGCCAAGAAGTTTTACAGCTTTTAAGACCAGTTCATTCTGCGGAAGGCATGTATGTCCCTCGCTCTGCGCCGCATCGCTCAATATGAATTTCAGAGCGGCAATGTTACGCGATATGGCATCAATCGCACCGCCAAGCGCCATTGCAATCCTGTCGGCCCGAATGAAGCCGATTCCCTCGATATCCTCCGCGAGCCTGTACGGTTCAGTTCTGACGATTTCACGTGTGTTTTCGCCGTAGGCCTTGTAAATTCGTACCGCCATGTCAAGCGTAACGCCGAGCGACTGGAGAAATATCAGCGTCTCCTGCGACTCATATTCTTTGGCAAAGGCCTCGGCGGCAACAACTGCCTTTGATTCGCCGATCCCCTCGACCTCGGTCAGCCGCTCGGGCGTAAACCGAATCACATCAAGCGTATCCGTGCCGAATTTGTCAACAATCTTCTCTGCCGTCTTTGGCCCTATTCCCTTTATAATGCCCGAGGACAGATATTTGATCATTCCGTCCCTGCTATCGGGCGGGAGCTTCTGAACCGCGTCAGCGGCGAACTGGCGGCCATAGGAGGCATGCTCCTTCCATTTACCGGTGAGCCTGACCCGTTCCCCGGCAATCAGCATGCTCAAGGAACCAACAACCGTTACAAGCTCGCCTTCCACATCAATGTCGGCAACCGTATATCCGTTGGCTTCATTTTTATAAATGATATTCTCAATGATACCGGTAATCTGCTCCATCAGACTCCTGCCGCTTTTTTGACTTCCTCCAGTTTGTCGAGGGATTCCCAAGGCAGATTTAGGTCAGGCCTTCCGAAGTGGCCGTAAGCCGCCGTATTCCTGTATATGGGGTTCCTGAGGTTTAAATTCTTAATGATCGCATCCGGGCGCAGGTCAAACACGCTTTCTATAATCGAAATTAAGCGATCTTCCGGAACAACGCCGGTACCGAATGTGTCGACAAGAATAGACACAGGGTGTGCGACACCGATCGCATAAGCAACCTCAATCTCGCATCTTCCGCATAATCCCGCCGCAACCAGGTGCTTTGCCACCCATCTTGCCGCATAGCATGCGCTGCGGTCGACCTTTGTCGGGTCCTTGCCAGAAAACGCCCCGCCGCCGTGGCGCGCAAACCCGCCGTAGGTATCGACGATGATTTTCCTTCCGGTAAGCCCGGAGTCCCCTGCCGGGCCGCCGATCACAAACCTGCCGGTGGGATTGATGAACACCTTAAGATTATCACTGTCAAGATTTTGCGGCAAGCACGGTTTGATAACATTTTCCAGAATTGCTTCCCTCAGGTCAGAAAGGCTGATCTCGGGCGAATGCTGCGCCGAAACAACCACCGTATCGACTGCAACAGGCATATCATCCACATATTTGACGCTGACCTGGCTTTTGCCGTCCGGGCGAAGCCAGTCAAACGTACCATCCTTCCGGACAGCTGTGAGCCTCCGGGCTATTTTATGGGCGATATAGATCGGCGTCGGCATCAGCACATCCGTCTCGTCACACGCGAAGCCGAACATCATGCCCTGGTCGCCTGCCCCTGTCCCAAGGCCATCATAGGAGCGGTCAACCCCGGCTGCAATATCGGCGGACTGCTCCTTAATGCTTGTCAGCACCGCGCACGTGTCTGCGTCAAAGCCGTATTTAGCGCGCGTATAGCCGATGTCGGTCACCACATTGCGCACGATGCCGGGAATATCCGCATAAGCGTTTGTCGTGATCTCTCCCATGACAAGCACCATGCCCGTATTGACGGCCGTCTCGCAGGCAACCCGGCAATCCGGGTCCTGTGCGATGATTGCGTCAAGCACCGCATCCGATATCTGATCGCATATTTTATCCGGATGTCCCTCTGTTACCGATTCCGATGTAAATACTCTTTCCATTTTTACCTCCATAACTAAAAACCTCATCTTTATGATGAGGTTCTGTTTCCTCATCTTACAGGCTTAGCCTGTGGGAATTGGCACCTTCCCGATTCATCGGGGGTTGCCGGGTTTCATTGGGCCCATATCCCTCCACCACTCTGGATAAGGTTATCCATATTCAATTCTGTCCTTGTATTTGACTGATGAAATTATACTCCGCTAAAGCATGCGCCGGTATCAGCGCTGTATTCCTCCGCAATACCTTGCGAATCCATATTTCAACCGTCGATATATTATATATTACCTGCAAATGCCAAGTCAACAATATGTTAACCGTGTCAGCATACCCTGTTTGCAATCAACCGCACAGATTTAATCGGTAGCTTCCACACTTATAAGTATCATCATTTTATGGACTTTCTGACCGATACATCAGCTTGAATAAAGAAAAGGCCGGGAACATGAGCGACGAATCGCCAATCCCGACCTCCGACATTCCGGCAATCATAGACTGCCGGGAAATTCAAAATAGAATACACACCAGTCCGCCCCCGGTCTCATTGATCATTCTCTCGACCGTATCACGTATTTTAGCCCTAGCGTTGACCGGCATATTGTTGAGCTTCTGGTTCAGGCCCTCGCGCATCAGGCTGTTCAGCGACTTGCCGAATATTTCGGTATTCCAGATGCCGGAGCGGTCGGACTCGAAACCATTGAGCAAATAGCTTACAAGTTCCTCACCCTGCTGCTCGCTGCCCACCATCGGTGCAATTTCCGCGCCGATATCAGCCTTCATAATGTGCCACGACGGTGCTTTTGCCTTCAGCGCCACTCCATAGCCGCGTCCCTGACGTATGATCTCGGGCTCCTCAAGCTCCATCTCCTCGATTCTGGGCGAGACGATGCCGTAGCCCGTAATCTTTGCCTCCTCCAGCGCATCCCGGAAGTAGTCGTATTCTTTCTTAGCGGCGACCAGACTGTTCATAATTTCCAGCAGCTTGCGATCGCTTTCGATTTCCAGGCTGCACTGCTGGCTCAGTACATTATAGAACAGCGCCCTGTCAAGCATGACCGTGACCTGAATTTCACCTTCGCCGGGATTGATATTATCAAGCTTGACATCAGCCACATCCTCGTTGTCCTTGAATGCAGTTACGACCTTTTCATAGTCCCTGATTCTTGCGAAGTGCTCGGCCCCGAGCTTTACAAGGTTGATCAGCGCCTCCCACAGCCAATGCTGGTAGGGCAGGTTCTTGATCCAATCGGGAAGCTGGAAGCTCATGATCCTTGCCGGGAACTCATACAGCGCAGCACCGAGTATCTCGGCAATATCCTCTTCGTTCATATTCAAAACATCTATCGATTTGACCGCAACATCGTACTCGTCCCTGATATAGCTGGCAGTCTTCTGGCATGCCGCGCTCTGCGGGTTGCGCGAGTTTACAAGAACGATGAAAGGCTTACCGAGTTCCGTCATTTCTTCGATGACCTTTTTTTCGGCCTCAACATACGCCTGCCTGTCGATTCCCGCTATGCTGCCATCGGTCGTTATAACAATGCCTATCGTCGAATAATCCCTGATTACCTTTTTGGTTCCTGTCTCGGCCGCAACCTCGAAGGGCACTTCATGGTCAAACCACGCGGTCTTGACCATTCTCGGCTCCCCTTCCTCCATATGCCCGAGCGCACCGTCCACCATGTAGCCAACGCAGTCGATGAGCCTGAGCTTGGCCTTTGTATTGGGCGGCAGTGTAATCTCGACAGCCTCATCCGGAACAAACTGCACCTGGGTTGTCATAATGGTCCTTCCGGCAGCGCTTTGCGGCATTTCGTCGCTGAAGCGCTCTTTGATCCATCCCGTTTCCATCGTCGGGAGCACCATCAGTTCCATGAATCTCTTAATAAACGTGGATTTACCCGTTCTCACCGGGCCAACGATGCCCATATAAATATTGCCCTGGGTTCTTTCGGCCATCTGGCTATATATATCGGTTTTGTTCATAATCCCACTCCTTTACCACTCACAACATGTATATGATTTATTAAGCGAAATATTCATTTCGTATAGTGGGAATTATGGTTTTATTTATGAAAAAACCGGGCTCTTCATGTCCCGGCTCCAATACAGTCTATTTTTTGGATTTTAACAGCGGATTTTCCGTTCCCCTTATGAGCCTTACAATGTTTTCACGGTGCAGCAGCAGTATCAGTGCGCCGAGCATGCATATGAATATCCTGAAAGCCGAAGAGAACGGCATCAGAAATGATATGACGGGATACAATGTGAAGATGGTAATCGAAGCAAGTGATACGTATCGTGTCGTCAGTACGATGACAACGGCAATTACAAACGCGGCCAATGTGATCCAGGGGCTCAGTACCATCATGATACCGGTTGAAGACGCGACACATTTGCCGCCGCCCCTGAATTTTGAAAACAGCGGGAATGCATGCCCCGTTACGACGCCGGCGCCCGCAGCTATCGCGCCGGTTTCACCCAACAGGAGATAACCTGCCAGAGCCGGAAGCAATCCCTTCATAAAATCCAATATAAAATTAATAACGCCCCATTTGGGTCCCATTACCCTGAAAACGTTTGTCGAGCCTGCGTTTTTACTGCCCATTTGGCGTATATCATAGCCTGCATACTTCCTGCTCATATAAACGGCGGGAGACAGGCTTCCGATGATATAGCCGCATGCTGCAATCAAAGCGTAGTACAAGTAGTTCATCCGTTATTCCTTTCTGCTTCTTGTTTTAAGTGTCAGTTTGATAGGCGTACCGGAAAGGTCGAATGTTTTGCGGTAATAGTTCTCCAGATACTTTAAATACTGCGGCGCCATCAGTTCCGCATCATTGCAGAATATCACAAAATTCGGCGGTGCGGATGACGCCTGGGTCGCGTAAAGTATATTTAGCTTCCTGCCCTTTACGGAAGGTGGCGACACTGCCGCAACAGCGTTTGTTGTGACTTCGTTGAGTATGCCCGTCGATATCCTGAAGCGGGACTTTTCATATACCTCGGCTGAAAGCTGCAAAACCCTGTCGATGCGCTGCCCGGTCTTGCAGGATATGAAAACCATGGGCGCATAATGTATGAAGTATAGGCTTGAATAGACCCGCTGCGAGAATTTTTCAAGCGTGCCGGTTTCCTTATCAATCAGATCCCATTTGTTTACCACGATGACGGAAGGTTTGCCCATCTCATCGACATAACCCGCAATCTTGGCATCCTGCTCCGAAACGCCCTCATTGGCGTCTATGACAAGCACGGCAACATCGCTTCTGCGTATCGCTCCGAGCGCTCTTATGACCGAATACCGTTCAAGCGATTCATCATCGATTTTGCTTTTCCTGCGGATTCCTGCGGTATCGATCAGCGTATATTCCCTGCCGTCTCTGGTAAACGGAGTGTCGATGGCGTCGCGTGTGGTGCCCGGTATGTCGCTGACAATGACACGTTCATCGCCTATGATCGCATTGACAAGCGACGATTTCCCGGCGTTCGGCTTTCCCACCGCTGCTATTTTAATGTTGCTGCCTTCCTCCTGCTGCGCGTCGGCATCCGGGAAATGAGCCACAACCTCGTCCAGCAAGTCGCCGAGTCCCATTCCCTGGGTGGCCGAGGTCGGATACGGTTCCCCGAATCCGAGCTCGTAAAATTCGTATTTATGGTCCTCGTAGCTGATGTGGTCCACCTTGTTCACGGCAAGAAGGACCGGCTTCTTGCTCTTTCTCAGGAACTGCGCAACCTCGTAATCATCAGGTATGATCCCCTGGCGCGCGTCGACAACGAAGATGATAACATCGGCAGTGTCGACTGCAATCGCAGCCTGGTAGCGCATTTGCGAAAGCAGCACCTCTTCGCTCTCCATGTCAAGGCCGCCTGTATCGATGACAGTAAAATCCCTGTTCTTCCAGAAGGCGTCGGCGTAAAGCCTGTCGCGCGTCACGCCGGGCGTATCCTCAACGATTGCGATCCGTTTCCCGGTTATTTTATTAAATATACTTGACTTCCCTACATTGGGTCTTCCGACCAATGCAACAAGAGGCTTTGCCAATCTGTATCCTCCTAAAAATCTATTCCTGCCACGGTGCAGGCAAACTCGTAACCATCGTCAGGCGCTATTATAACACAATATCCCAGTATACGTTCAATGTCTTTGATTGTCGTGCCGTCGAGCATTTCATCAGCGCCGCACCGGAACGCGGACGGGGGCAGCATCAAAACATCGCCTTTCATGCCTTTTACGCTGTCTATGATATCTTGCCCCGATAGCAGGCCTGATACTGTTATACTTTTCCCGAAAACCCTGTTTTCTACAGGGATTACCGTGCACTCAAGGTCTTTCACCCTTCTGCAGATCTCACGAGCCATACGTCTGATTTGATCGGCAGCCGAGACGCCCGTTGCGATGATTACTTTTCTCGGTGCCTGAAGCGCTTCCGGCAGCGCTTCAAGCGCCTGCTCGTAGCTCTGGAGAAATTCATGGAACAGGCCTACGCCGTTGCTGAGCTGGGGATAATAGCCGCCATCGCTGTAGCGCGGGTATTCGCGCCTGGCCTTTGCATAGAATTCATCTGCTGCATAAAGAAAATCGCTGCCGAGTTCCTTTCGAAAACCGTTTGCTTTCTCTTCAATATAGTCGATCATTGAACTTGCATATTCTGGGGATACCGGTGTGATTTCCGGCAAACCCTGTCTGTGCCCCGTTAATCCGACCGGTACAACGGCAAGGCTTCTGCACTGCGGGTAAAGCGAGCATAAATCCGTTATGGTCTTTTCCAATACATCACCGTCATTGATACCCGGGCAAAGCACAACCTGGCAGTGGAAAACGATGCCGCCCCCGGCAAGCTCCCTGAGCTGTTCCAGTATTTTGCCCGCCCGTCTATTCTTCATCATATGGATCCTGCATTCGGCATCGGTCGCGTGCACGGATATGTAGAGCGGTGTGGCCCTGCGGGCTATGATCCTACCAAGCTCCGCATCATCGACATTGGTCAGCGTCACATAGTTTCCGAACAGTACGCTGTAGCGCCAGTCATCATCTTTTATATACAATGATTCGCGCATTCCCGCAGGCAACTGGTCGACAAAGCAGAATATGCACCGGTTCCGGCAGGTTGATTCATCAGGATACAGATTCTCCTCAAATTCCAATCCAAGCGGAATATCGGCAGGCTTACGGATATGCGTTTTTTGCCTTTGACCGCGTGCGTTGATAAACTCGATCAACACGCTGTCAAGAGAGTTGAAATATCCATCGTCAATAAAATCAAGCACCGGGCTGCCATTCATGGAAACGAGCCTGTCACCTTTTTTAATACCGCTCTTAGCGGCATATCCTGTTGCTTTCTTAATATTTAGCATATCAAACCTTTACAGTTATTCAAAGGTATTATGCAGTATGGCGGCATAAAATTCAACCAAAAAGAAAAAGGCCGGGGATCCGGCCTCTTATTCACGGGAACTACTCTTGTTTTCTTTTGCCTATTCCGGTTATCTCATGCCAGAATCCCCTGAACTTTTCGCCGCGTTCTCCCTTTCTGACAAACAGCAGCAGTCCCAGTATTCCGGCTGCAACCAATACGGCTATGATCCAGCCCACGCTTTTAAAAGCCCCTCTTTCGCCTGCCCTTTGCTGCTGTACATCGGGCTGCTGCTGTTGTTGACCCTGTTGTCCCTGCGGCTGCCGCCCATTCTCGGGAGCGGGCGCCTGCTGCTTATTCTGGCTTTGTACGCCAAGTGTAGCGGCCACAACTTCGGCAAGGTGCTTCGTCGATTCCTGTGCACGTTCCTTTTCAATGGTATGTGTGCCGATTTCAAAAAGTATCGCCCGGGGCATAAGATCCTGATTGTAGTTACCCTTGCCTTCGAAAATATCCTTGATCAATCCCGGATACATTTCATCCGCAATTTTCTTGATTGCCAGCGCAAACTCCTCATTAGCAGCTTTATTCTGGTTGGATCTGCCAATCACGATCCGAACCTTGCTTACTTCCCGGCCCTCAATATCCGTTTCATACTGCTCCGCAGGAACCGCATCCCTGTGTATGTCCAATAGTACGGCAGGCTGCACACTCTTCATCAGCTGCGTTGCAGTACGCCTTGACCTGCGGTATGCCCCGGCATCGTGCGGCTCGTGCGTATCCTCCGAAATCTCAGCCTCAAGTCCCGCCTGATTCAACGCATCCCGGAACTGGGCGGCAACATCGAGTACCCCGCCGCTCTCAGGTTCGGATTCCGTGCCGTCGGTGGGTACATAGCTCTCGTCCGAGTGCGTACAATATATGGCTACTTTGTTGTTCTGCTGCTGAGCCAGCACTTCGGCATCCAGTACAAAATCGATGGTCTCTATGTATCTGGCCGCCGCCCTGTTGTTGGCCTCATCGACCTGCACAATGCGGTAACGCATGTTGTCGCCGCTGATATACTCATCGTCGATATTCACCTCTGCTGCAATCATGAACAGAAACTGTCCGGATTCGTCGGTTACCGTAAAATACCCGTCGTTCTCCCGATACCAGTCGTCGGCATATGCACCGCAGGTTCCTGTCAAAAACGCAGCCGATATCATGAATATAAGAATGGTCTTACGTATCATGGCTATGTCCCCCTTTTGTGCATAAACTCGCCGTCATGGTATTCCAGGGTCTCTTCTTTTTTGTGCTTTGAAAATCTTTCACGCAACTCGCCGACCAGATCTGCCAGCAGTACCGCGATAAAACCCGCGAGTATGACTGCGTCCATGGCCCCCGCGCCTCCGAAGCGTATCGGATTGTTGATCCCCTGAGCCCGGTTGACAATTCCCTGCGCAAGATCCGCCAGCAATACACCCATCATACCGCCAATAAACGCTGAACGGCGCGAACGGCCCATGATGTAAGCGGCAAGACCTGCCAGTATCCCGAATATATAGGTCGGGTCAAAAACCATGTTTTCAGGCTCTTCGGGTAGAATCCAACTCCCGAAGAAAACAATGAGTCCTCCAGCAATAGCTGCCGCCACTGCGCGTATTTTCTCCTTTGCGGTACCCGCTTTGATAAACAAGTAAACGCTGAGTATGATGGGTATCACTGCTCCGCCTATATTTATATAAAAGTTGCTCCCCAAGTGTATATCAGGGATCAGACTCCCTATAAAAATGCCGGCTATAAAAAGCAGTGCCATTCTGTCTGACAGCCGCATTCTGTCGAGCACCCTCTGGCCGACGCCAAAGACGATCAGCAGCGTTGCAACAATCAGTAAAATGAATCCTAATGACAATGTAGACACCTCCGGTATAATTGTGTTTTTATTGTTATCACGAAACCGGGTGCCTATTCAATGAAACTACAGCAACATTATGGCAGCGATCATGAGACCGCATTTGCCTTTCTGCTTTCGATAGGAAAAAAAAGTGTCTGTATCACAGGCCGTGCATAATGCAGGCTCAACGATGTTTTCCGCCTTGAGTCCGGCTTCGCAAAGCTGTATTTTACAGCATGTCTGCAGATCGACATGCGGCTTATCAAAACTTTTGCAGTCAACGACCGGATGCCCGGGAAACTGACCCCGGAATCTGTCGGCAACCTCGCTGCCCACTTCAAAGCACGCTTTGCAGATGGAAGGCGAAATAGCGGCTTTTAATTTTGCCGGTTTTGTGGAAAATTCCTGCCGCATCCTCATAACGGTCTTTTTGGATATTTCGCTCAATGTTCCGCGCCAACCCGAATGCGCGAGCCCGACCGCCCTGTTTTCTTCATCCAAAAAATAAATCAAAACGCAGTCGGCTGAATGCTTTACAATCGGAATCCCGGGAATATTGCAGATGAGTGCGTCGGCAACGACAACGGCATCCTCGGCATTAATGTTTTTACCCGCGTCCTGCATGGTCGCAACATGCACATCGTCCCCATGGACCTGTCTGGACATTGCAATAAGCTCATACCGCATTCCGGCGGCATTCATGATTCGCCTGTAGTTTTCCAATATGTTTTCTCTTTTATCACCGCTTATGAATGAAAAGTTCATTTGCGAAAAATAACCGGTGCTGACTCCGCCTTTGCGGGTCGAAAACAGCGTCCTGGCAATATTTCCTTTTTCTAAAAAAGGAATGGTGTAGTAATCTACACCATCTTTACTGTTTAATAGAAAGCCTTGCTGCATTTAATCATTCCCAAGCAATTTATTAAGCTCGTCCTTGAACGAGTTGATATCCCCGAAATGCCTGTAAACGGAGGCAAACCTGACATAAGCCACCTGGTCGATGTCCTTGAGCCTGTCCATTACGAGCTCTCCTATGTTATGGCTTGTGATTTCCTGGTCAAGCGAGTTGTACACCATTTTTTCAACATCGTTTGTAATATCTTCGATCTCCTTGGCGCTGACCGGGCGCTTTTCACAAGCCTTAATCAGGCCAGTCCTGACTTTGGAGATATCAAAGGGCTCCCTGCGGCCATCCTTCTTCACGACCAGTATAACCGGGTTTTCTATTTTCTCATATGTAGTGAAGCGTTTACCGCAACTCATGCATTCCCTGCGGCGCCTGATTGCCCAGCCATCCTCCGTGGGTCTGGAATCTACGACCTTGCTTTCAAGATGGTTACAGTACATGCACCTCATAGTGCCCTCCATACATCCCATGCATTGTGATTATTATAACATTATAATCGATGAGTGTCCATTAATTGACATAAAATGAGGTTATCTGCGGTAACTGTCGTCATAAGAGTCGTCAATTTCAACCATGATGACGTCAAGGCCGATCTTTCTGATTCTGTCCCAGGGTATCCGAATGCCCCTGGATCCGTTTTTCAGAATATCCAAGGGCCTGAATCTGCCAGGTACACTTATGGCTACAATTCTTCCATCGGAAGAAAATTCGATATCGATTACTGCACCCATCCTCTTGCCGTTGGTGATATTAATAACTTCCTTCTGCCTGATGTCGGATGTTCTTGCCAATTGGTACACCCCCTCAAAGATTGCAGATGTCATTACTAATATATGGCCGTCAAACGGATATTTATGTTCCTAGATGCTTTTTCTCATAGCTCTGAGTGCGGATTTTTCAAGCCGAGACACCTGGGCCTGCGATATACCGATTTCGTCTGCAACTTCCATCTGGGTTTTCCCCTGGAAAAACCTCATGTATAAAATATGCTTTTCCCTGTCGTTCAGCTTGCCCATTGCCTCCCTGACCGACAACTCCTTAACCCACTTGTCATCGTCCTGCTTTTCATCCCTGACCTGATCCATAATATAAATGGCATCCCCGCCGTCGTTGTAGATCGGATCAAACAGCGATACCGGATCCTGTATGGCATCCAGAGCGAATACAACGCTCTCCCTGGGTATCTCGATCTCTTTGGCAATCTCTTCGATCGTCGGTTCCTTGTCGTTGGCGTTCGAGAGTTTCTCGCGCGCCTGAAGGGCTTTGTATGCGATGTCGCGCAAGGATCTGCTGACCCGTATGGTATTGTTGTCACGAAGGTACCTGCGGATTTCACCGATAATCATGGGAACGGCATATGTAGAAAACCTGACGTTATGCGACAGGTCAAAATTATCGATGGCTTTGATAAGTCCGATGCAGCCGACCTGGAACAAGTCGTCCGGATTTTCACCCCTGTTGGAAAACCGCTTTATGACGCTCAATACCAGCCTTAAGTTCCCCTTGATAAATGTAGTGCGCGCTGATTCATCCCCGCCATTGATCTGTTCAAAAAGTTTACGCATCTCCTTATGGGTGAGTACAGGCAGCGACGACGTGTCAACGCCGCATATCTCAACCTTGTTCTTTTGAACCATTCATAATCCCTCCACACTCATCTTTACCAATAGCATGGTTGGGATTTGGTATTTTTATACCTTGACTTGGCAGGGTACGATGCCCGCCGGATTACGAGGCCAGTCCTTCAGGTAGCGACTCCCCTGATATTTTCATTCCCCTGCAGATCGGCTTTAAGCTTCTGTATGATTCTTTTCTCGAGCCTTGATATATACGACTGCGAAATGCCGAGCAGATCCGCCACTTCCTTCTGTGTTTTACGCTCCGTTCCGCCAAGCCCGAAGCGCATCATCATGATATTCCTGTCCCGGCGGCTCAGCCGGCGTATGGCCGACATTAAAATCTGCTTTTCAACCTCCATCTCGATGTTTCTGGTTACAACATCATTATCGGTGCCTAGAATATCCGAAAGCAGCAATTCATTGCCGTCCCAATCAACATTCAGGGGCTCGTCTATCGATATTTCGGTACGCATCTTCGATGTACGCCGAAGGTGCATCAGTATTTCATTCTCAATGCATCTGGATGCATAGGTTGCAAGCTTAATGTTCTTTTCGGGGTCAAATGTATTCACGGACTTGATAAGGCCTATGGTTCCGATTGATATCAGGTCTTCGAGCCCCACCCCAGTGTTGTCGTACTTCCTTGCAATATAGACGACAAGCCGCAGGTTCCGCTCTATGAGCAGCGTCCTGATGCTCTCGTCCCCGTTCTTCAGCTTTTCCAGAGCCACCCTTTCCTGTGACCTTGTCAACGGCGCTGGAAGCGTTTCGCTGCCGCCTATGTACCCGATGAAGTCCTTTCCCGGGAACAGTATGCTCCAAACCTTTTGCAGCAATCGTCTGGCTTTTGTCATACGGAGGCCTCCAATTCATTTGCGGCCGATATTAAAGCTTCATGGGGCAGCATGCTGTCCGTGAGCATAATTCTGGCCGGAAGTATTTTCGTATGATTCGTACTATAAACGCATAAATCGTTTACATCCACATAGGGCAGTCCCGCGCTCCCGGGTGCGACGGTATCGACGGTTGCCCGATTTTCCGGGCGCATGGCCATAACCATTTCTTCGTCGCTCAGCAGACTTGATGCACAGCATTTCTCAAGCACGACGACCAGTCCCTGGCGGCACTCGATACCGGTATCAATGAATGCAGATATCGGCTTCGCTCCTGCGCGTGATATTTTCACCGACATGCTTTTAGCGCGTGCTCTTTTCCGTATTACGGGCAGCAGACCGCAAGCCGCCAATGCTGAGCATGATGAAAGCACGGTTTGCAGCCATATGTTTTGCGTTATTTGCGATGTTGCCACCGAACTGCCGCAAAACAGGAGTCCGGCCGACAGCACCGTCATAACTTTATGAGTGCTTGTCTTTCCAAGCGCCAGCGCCGGAAACAGGCAGAAAATCAAGACTCTTACCGCATTAAAAATGTAAATGTTGCTGATATAGAGCATAAGAATGTTGGCAACTGATAGGACCATGGACAGCGTGATCAGCCTTGCAAAGTGTCTGTATGCGGTGATAGCCGCAGATGCAAGCAGTATCAGGGTGTTATAAAAAAAACACCTTAAAAAAGTCATTTCCAAGCCAATAACCACAAGCCAACTCTCCTTAACCCGTGGTATATTATATTGGCGTGTCTATATAAAAAATGATACTATGGCGAATGAATTCCTAAAAAAAACTGCGTAAAATCGTAAAATCTGCTGACGCCCTCTAGAGCGCGTACTCCCTCACATTTCCCTGCTGGTTCCAAAGCCTCTCCAGATTATAGAATTCGCGGTCTTCCCTGTGGAAGACGTGAACCATGATATCTCCGAGATCTACGATAATCCATCTGCCCGCCGAATAACCTTCGGTTGCGAATACTTCGATGCCGTTATCCCTGCATTTATCCTGGATCTCGTCGCACAATGCTTTCACATGCACGGTAGAGCGTCCGCTGGCTATTAAAAAACCATCGGCAATGACGGATACGGAGGATATATCGATATACAATACATCCTCTGCCTTTTTATCAAGCAGCGCCATAGCCAACAGTTCGGTGGTTTTATTGTCTTTTTTCGTCAATCGCTTACTCCTTTAAAAAATATATTAGCACCGAAATTATTATTTATCAATATTCACCCTTTTATAATCCTCTATATAATTATTGTATGCCCATATGGTTCCGGGGTGAATGATCTGGTTATTGGACATAAGGTATCCGATGGTATGCTTTACAATGGCGATATAGCATTCCTCAAGATCGGTTTCGGAAAGCATCCTCAACGCGTCAACGCCAGGATAGCTGCGGCTTTCCTCCAGTTTATCGGCAATATAGATGAGCCTGTCCATTTTTGACATGCGTTCCGACGGTATGGTATGGTTAGCGATTGCGGACAGTACCGAAGCATTGTCTATCCCAAGCAATTGCCTGGCAAGCTGCGCTGAAGCGGGGCCGTGCAGAAGCCCGGGGTATTTCTCATAAATATTGTCCGTCGGATACCTGTACTGCTTCGCCAGTTCCAGCATGGTTTCATTGTTTTGGTCCCTCGCCAAGTCGTGCAGCAGCCCTGCGGCAGAGCACAGCTCGACATCCTGCAAATGCATATACGCAAGTTTTTGCGCATACTTTTCAACGCCAAGGCTGTGCTCCACCCGATCCGGCGAAAGATACTTTCTGACCGTCGCTAGCGCATTGTCCCTATTATAATTCATCGTTGGTACAGCCCATAATCACGGATGTATTTTTCAACTTCCGGCTCAACCATGCCGGCTATGCTCATGCCTTCGGCCAGCATCCGCCTGATTCCGGCCGACGCCGCATTCTGCCTGGGGCAGTCCATGTAATGTATGTCGGCGGAGTACTCCTGCCGAAGCAGTAATATTTTCTCCCGGCACGCATCATCGGAAAAGCCTTCCCGCGGGATACAGATGAAACTTGTGATCTGCATGAGCCTTTCAGCGTCGTGCCACTTTTCCAGGTACATAAGCGAATCAGCGCCGATGATGAAATACAGCCGTGATGACGGGTGCAGTATCTGCCTGATCCTCATGATGGAGTTTACGGTATAGGATTTTTCCATGCTGTAAAGCTCGGACTCGTCAATCCGATAGTTTTCATGACCGTCTATGGCAAGTCTTAGCATGGCAAGTCTGTGTTCCGGCGGTGAAACCGCATCTGCGTCCTTATGCGGAGTATTTCCGCAAATCAAAAATACGATTTTATCGAGCCCCAGTAGCCAAGAGGCACATTCCGCCATGTGCATGTGTCCTGCATGGGGCGGGTCAAATGTGCCGCCGAGCAATCCTATTTTAATATTCTGCTGCATATACAGCTCGTTTATGTCTTTCTCCATATCCATTCCCAGTATAATAATATGCAAATTGTCCCATAATACCTACGGAGGTATTATATATGAATGATGTGAATTGTTCAAAAATAAAATCATGGGACTTTACACCTGCCAGATATATCGACCTGTTATTGCTGGTCGCGATAGGCTTTTCGGCAATCTTTCTGATATCGGCAAAGCGCACCGGATCATTGCAGACCGCGCTGATACTTGCGCTTCTGTTCAGCCTGTTTCTGTTCATCATGGCCTATTCCGTGGCGTCCAGGCGCAGAAATAAGCGCATGAATGCGCTTTATGACACCGCATACAGGCTATGGCTGCAGAATATAATCGTAAGCAACGATTTAAGAAGATATGCAAACTTTATTGCGGACATACTGTACAGCCAGGGTTTCCACTTTGCGGCACAGTCCGGCAAGGTGTTTACCGCCAGGAAAAATGGTAAGGATTATCTGGTCATACCGCTCAGGCGGCATCCCAGTCACAAAATTACCGCGCAGGAAATACTTTCGGTATGTGATGAATCGCTCAAGGGCGGGCACCCCGACAATATTCTGATAGCCGCCTCATGCGTTTATGATGCAGACGCGTGCGACTTTGTTGAGAATTACTCTTCCTATAAAATACAGTGCTTTGACATGCAGGATATTTGCTCGTTCGCAAAGGATTCGGGTTACACCGCGTCCATAAAGGACATTGATGCATGGATGCCCAAGGCAAAGGCAATGCTGCAGGAAACCGGAAAAAGGGCAGGGTTTGCAAAGAGGATGCCGCAGCTCAGGTACCTGCTGTGTTCCCTGATGCTCCTTGCTGCCGCGTACTTCATGCCGTTCAAAACATGGTACATCATATTGTCCGGAATCAGCATGGGCCTGTTTCTGATGACGCTGCTGTTCCCGTCCATCAAAAGGCGGAAGCAGGAAATAAAGCAATATAAGGCGGGCTGATGTTCACCTTTAAAGCTCTATTTTTTTATTGTCAACCGACTCCCTGTAAAGTACAAACCTGTTGCCTATGCATTGCACAGGTTCTGCAGACAGCCGCCCGGCGAGCTCTCCGCATGCTTGCTTCGTATCGAGCAGGGCGGTTTTTAAAATATTCACTTTAACAAGTTCTTTGTACTCCAGCAGTTCGTCAACCTGATTGACAACACTATCGGTGATGCCGCCCTTGCCGATATGGCACAGCGGCTCAAGCGTGTTTGCCATTGCCCTGAGTTTGCTTCTTTGTTTGCTTGTCAGCATAAATTACTCCACAAAATCAAATTCGGTGTCGCCGAAGGATATGGTATCCCCGTCCTTGGCTCCCATCATGCGCAGCTTTGCAACGATGCCATACTCATCCAGCATTTTCTGGAAATGTGCCATGGAATGCCTGTCATATAGATTCACGGAATCCAGAAGCCTGTCGACCAGAGTTCCCTCGATAAAATATACGCCGTCCCGCTCCTCAATGCTGTATTCATCCCCGATACGTTTGTCAAGCGGCACCATTTCACTGAGCACCGGTCCTTGTACCGGCAGTTCTTTGAGCTGTGCGGCAACCTCCCGCATCAGCTCTTTGATGCCTGCGCCTGTCGCTGCGGAGATCGGGAATATCTTTTTACCGTCAAGGAACTCGCCAAGGAGTTCCATACCCGCCTGGCTGTCAGGCAAATCGGATTTATTTGCGGCAATGATCTCGGGGCGTTTTGTAAGTTCGGAACTGTAAAGGCCAAGCTCATTGCGTATGCTTTTATAGTCGTCCACAGGATTCCTGCCCTCTATGCCGGCGGCATCCAGTACATGGACAATAAGCCTTGTGCGCTCAATGTGGCGCAGGAACTCATGCCCGAGTCCCACGCCCTCGTGCGCGTTTTCGATAAGGCCCGGTATGTCGGCAACAATAAATGAATAGCCGTCGACGGATGCAACGCCGAGGTTCGGGCTCAGCGTAGTAAACTGGTAGTTAGCAATCTTGGGGCGCGCAGCTGTTATTACGGAAAGCAATGTCGACTTGCCCACATTAGGATAACCGACAAGGCCAACATCTGCGATCGATTTCAGTTCCAGTGTAACGGTATATTGCTTGGTCTTCTGCCCCGGCTGTGAAAACTCGGGGGTCTGGCGCGTCGAGGTCGCAAACCTCGCATTTCCCTTGCCTCCCCTGCCGCCCCTAAGGAGTATATGCGGCACGCCCGGGTCGTATATATCGGCGATTACCTCGCCTGTCTCTTCATTTTTGATGATCGTCCCTACCGGAACCTTAATCACCAGATCGGAACCGTTGGCGCCGGTTGAATTGTTGCCTGATCCGGGACTCCCGTTCCCCGCAAAATACTTTTTGTTGTAAGCAAAATCAAGCAGCGTGCGTATGCCGGGATCTGCAACAAATATCAGATCACCGCCGCGTCCGCCGTCGCCGCCGTCCGGCCCGCCCTTCGGCACATATTTTTCACGGCGCATCGACACACAGCCGTCGCCGCCGTCGCCGGATTTCACCTTGATTGTTACCTTGTCAATAAACATATCATTTCTTCGCTTTGATATACTCGTCCATGGCCGCCGCTGCGCGTTTTCCGGCACCCATCGCCTTTATGACTGTCGCAGCGCCGGTTACGGCGTCGCCCCCGCTGAAAACACCGGGTATGCTGGTGGCCTGCGTCTCCTCATCGACCTTGAGCCCGCCCCATTTCTCTGTCTCCAACCCTTCCGTAGCCGAGACCAGCAGCGGATTCGGACTTGTCCCGATGGCCATAATCACCTGGTCGGCCGGTATTTCCGTATACCTTCCGGTCGGAAGCGGCCGCCGCCTGCCGCCAGCGTCAGGCTCGCCAAGCTCCATGTGTTCGACTCTGATACCGGTTACCCAGCCGTCCTTGCCTGTGATCTCCACCGGATTCATCAGCGTCATGATTTCAACACCCTCTTCGACGGCATGATGGATTTCCTCTTTTCTTGCCGGCATTTCCTCCATCGAGCGCCTGTACAACAGCTTGACCGCCGAACCCATGCGGAGCGCGCAGCGCGCCGCATCCATCGCGACATTGCCTCCGCCTACGACGACGGTGCTCTGCGCATGCCTGACCGGGGTCATACTGCTTGCTTCGTAAGCCTTCATTAAATTAATTCTTGTCAGATATTCATTTGCAGAGCTGACACCGTTCAGGTTCTCGCCGGGTATGCCCATGAACTTGGGCAGTCCGGCCCCGCTGCCGATGAATATCGCTTCGTATCCCTGTACAAATAACTCGCTTATTTCTATAGTCTTTCCGACCAGCACATTTGTCATGAGCTTCACACCCAGATCCTCGAGCATCCTGATTTCCTGGCGGACAATGCTTTTGGGCAGCCTGAATTCCGGAATGCCGTATACCATGACGCCGCCGCATTCATGCAAAGCCTCAAAAACGGTGACATCGTAACCCATTTTCGCAAGGTCCCCGGCACAGGTCAGCGAAGCCGGGCCGGAGCCGACGACCGCCGCTTTGATATGATTTTTATTGATTTCTTCCTTTTCCGGGGTCTTATACTTCATGGCATAATCGGAAACAAACCGTTCAAGTCTGCCTATCGCAACCGGCTCGCCGGCCCTCCCCATTACACATACCTTTTCACACTGCTCTTCCTGCGGGCAAACCCTGCCGCATACGGCAGGAAGGCTGTTCGTCATCTTAATCGTGCCGTAACCCTCGTCAAAATTACCTTCTCTGATACATTTTATAAACTCGGGTATTCTTACATTAACCGGGCAGCCCTTTACACACGGCGGATTCTTGCACTGGAGACACCTTTGAGCCTCCTGAATCGCCTGATCACTCGTATACCCAAGAACCACTTCGTCGAAATTTTTACTCCTCGCCTTCGGATCCTGTTCGGCGACGGCGACTTTCTCCTTTTTAGTCATTGAGTGCCCCTTCCAATCTGCATTGATGTGTTTTCTCACATTCTTCATCCATATACACACGCTGCCTGTTGATCGCTTCGTCATAGTCAACCAAATGTCCATCAAACTCAGGGCCGTCGACACAGGCATATTTTATTTCGTCTCCGACGGTAACCCGGCAGCAACCGCACATACCGGTACCGTCCACCATCAACGGATTCAGGCTCACGGTTGTTTTTAAACCGTATTTTTTTGTCAGCGCGGCTACAAACTTCATCATGGGCATTGGCCCTATCGCGATAACTTCGTCATACTCGTTGCCCGCATCAAGCAATTCTTTCAGCTGATCGGTAACAAAACCCTTCCTGCCCTTGCTGCCATCGTCGGTGGTTATATATAAATGATTGCAGCGTTTTCTGATATCTTCCTCGAATATGAGAAAGTCCTCACTTCTTGCTCCGATGATAACATCAACTTTTCTGCCGGTTTCAAACAACCACTTAACGGAGGGATATACGACTGCGGTCCCGACCCCGCCGCCGATGCAAACGGCCCTGTTGATCTCCTTAAGCCGGGAAGGCTTCCCCAACGGCCCAGCAAAGTCCTTCAGGCACATGCCCGGTTCCATGCCTGCCAGCATCTTTGTCGAAGCTCCCACTGCCTGGAAGACGATCTGCACCCAGCCCTGCTCCCTGTCCCAGTCGGCTGATGTAAGTGGTATCCTTTCACCTCTTTCATCCACCCTTAATATGATAAACTGACCGGGCATGGTTCTCCGTGCAACAAGGGGTGCATAAATATCCATACTATAAGTATTGGGAGCAATTTCCCGCTTCTTTAAAATTTCATACTGTTTATACACTTTCTTTTTCTCCCGAATGATAATATCTGCACCACGGGGAAATTTTACACTCCCCGCATTTTGGTCTTCTTGCCGAACACACGCGTCTGCCGTGCCATATCAGCCAATGATGCGCATCGGACCATTGGTTTTGCGGTATGCTCCTCATTAGTTCGAGCTCGGCCTTGTACGGATCGCCGGAATCCGAAAGACCAAGCCGGTTGCCGACCCGCAGTACATGCGTGTCGACCGCTATCGCATCTTTGCCGAATGCATTGGCCATGACAACATTGGCCGTTTTTCTGCCGACTCCCGGAAGCCGGATCAGCTCGTCCATATTCCGTGGTACGCTGCCGCTGTAGTCCTCCATCAGCATACGGCTTGCGGCTATGATGTTTCTTGCCTTTGTTATATAAAACCCGCAGCTCTTAATGAGGCCTTCAACATCCTGTAAATCCGCATTCGCGAGTTCTGCCGGCGTTGGGTACCGTGCAAACAGGGCAGGTGTTATATTGTTGACCTGCCGGTCGGTCGTTTGGGCTGAAAGTATGGTCGCAATAAGCAGTTCAAACGGATTGTTGAAATTGAGTCCGCTTGCAGCGTCCCTGTACTCCTGAGCCAACACCGCCAATATGCTGTTGTTGGTTGTTTTGTCATTCATTATTAGCTATTATATCAAACTTTGTTTGAATGACAAATTAAACTGTAATTTTATGCATTTATTTTTATATACGGCTTGATTACCAGCCTGGCGCCCAGATACTGGGCCATATAAAAACCTACAAATGCGGGCGGCCTGACTGCTTCGACAATGCTCTTTGCCATACCGGCATATTCTCTGTCAAATGCAGCTGACAATCCGCAACCGATCAGAATCTCATGCGGCGTATTAATGATTCGAGCCTTTGCCCCGCGTTCCTCCATCAGCCTGATAAATTGCATAACCTGCTGCCTGGATCTGAACGCCGCCACTACAAACTCCCCGTTGCCCATATCAATCTCTCCTAAATCACCATTTCACTTTTGTCGTACTATACTATATTAACGATCAAAGACATAAGTGTGAGGGAATCATGATGGTTTATCTCGACAATGCAGCAACATCGCACCCAAAGCCGAAGGAAGTACAGTACGCTGCAGCCAAGGCCATGATACTGTGCGGTAATCCGGGAAGGAGCAGTCACAGGCTTGCGATAACCGGGGCCCAAGTTCTCGCCGAATGCAGGCTCAGGCTCGCGAAGCTCTTCAATATCGAAGACGAGACACGGTTTATATTCTGCCTGAACTGCACCGATGCACTGAATATTGCGATAAAAGGAATGATGCAAGCCGGCGGACATGTGGTTACAACAGCGCTTGAACACAACTCGGTGCTGCGGCCGCTGAGCACCATGCAAGTAAAAAACAAAATAGCATATACGGTCGTACTTCCGGGCGCCGGCGGCGTGGTCGGCCCGGAGGATATCGAATGGGCCCTGCGCCCCGACACACGGCTGGTTGTCCTCACACACGCCTCGAATGTCACCGGCGCAATCCAGCCGGTCGGAGAAATAGTAAAAATGTGCCGTCAAAAAAAAATATACACACTGATCGACGCGGCCCAGACTGCCGGTAAAATCAAAATCGACCTTAATGACCTGCAGGCCGACCTTGTAGCCTTCCCTGGGCATAAGGGTCTGCTGGGCCCAATGGGCAGCGGTGTACTTTATGTTAAAAAGGATTGCCCGATAGCCACATTCCGGGAAGGCGGAACAGGCAGCGCCAGCATGTGCCTGTACCAGCCGTTTGAGATGCCCGATTATCTTGAAAGCGGAACCCCCGCATTATCGGCGATATCGGGACTGGCCGCGGGAGTCTGGCTGATCAATAAAAATTTTGAGGAATACAGGCAGCAAGCCATGCTTGCCACCGAATATTTATTCGACGGGCTTTCAGGAATCGAAGAAGTGGTGCTTCACAGCCGGCGTGAAAACAATGCGGGCGTCATAACATTTACCATCAGAGATGTCCCCTCCTACGCCGCTGCGAATGCGCTTGACGAGTTTCATATATGCTGCCGCGCCGGATATCATTGCGCCCCCTTGTGCCATAAATATCTCGGTACGCAAAACGAGGGCGCAATCAGATTCAGTACGGGCCCCTTCAACACGCTCTCAGATGTCCGTACGGCAGTCGACGCCGTTAAAAAAATAATATATCTGAATCGGACGCATTAAATATCCTTAATCTGCACAATTCCCTTGCCCTGCGAATTTTGATTATCGCCGATCGAAAAAGCATTGGACATCAGCTTCTGTTTGAGCTCCGGCGGCGTCAGGTCCGGATGCATCTCCAATAATACCGCGGCTGCACCGGCCACCATTGGTGTCGCTACGGATGTGCCCGACATGGTCGTGTATATATTTTGCTTATCATTCGGGGAAAAATATTGTGTTGAAGTTATATTGACCCCCGGGGCCACGATATCGGGCTTTATATACCTTCCGGCGGGGCCTCTGCTGGAAAAGTCGGCAATTGTGTCATCGCGTGGAGTCATAGTCCTTTTATCATCCGATGCACCGACCGTCAGCAGTTTAGCGCTCACGCCGGGCGTTGTAATCGTCCTGGTTTTTGGTCCTGAGTTACCCGCCGCGGCAACAACGAACAGCCCTTCATCCCAAAGTCTTTCAGCGCCCGTCGCCAGAACATCTACCGCCGCGCTCCCCGGAAATGCCCCGAGCGAAAGGGATACGACTCTGATGTTAGTATTTTTATAATTGTCCAGAATCCATTGCATGGCCTCAAGTATATTCACACTGTCCCCCTGGCCGAGTATATCCATGGATTTAAGCGCATAGATGGACGCGTTCGGCGCCATACCGATATACTTGCCGCCTGATGAGTAACCGTTTCCGGCAGCCACACCCGCGACAAATGTTCCATGGCCGTTGTCGTCGTATGGTGTTTGTCTCTTCTTAATAAAATCCAAAAATCTGGATATTCTGTAGCGCGGTCTTGTAAAATCCCTGTGCGGCGATATGCCCGTGTCAATGATAGCTATCCCTACGCCCTTCCCTGTAAAGCCCCTCCTGTGGAGCTCCTTGATGCCAATTACCCCCGCAGCTATATCGACTTGTGTATGTGCCGTTGCATTCCTGGAAATATACTCTACCGTATTTAAGGAAGCAAGTTCTGTCAGATAGGCTCTCGGCACTTTCACAAAATAACCGTTTATAATGGGCAGCCTTTTGATAATGACCGCATTCATGCTCTCCAGAGCCTTGCCGCACGCATTGTAGTCCTTTGCGCAGAGTACGATGTTGCACTCGGCGCTGTCTTCCTTGATGCTCGCTGCCGCCAGCAGCTCCGGATCTATTTTTTTGAGTACATGCTTAGGTAACAAGCTGATACCTCCTTATCATAAGTACTTCTATGTATCCTATGAAAAGGAGGCATCCGCGGTTACTTCTAAGCCGCTATTTTAAAGTCTGAATGATCGAATTGAGCATGCCTGCCTGTTCACTGTTGAGCAGGGGAGCCACAAATTCCCTAAATTCGGCAAGTTTCTTTTCATCTATCCCGCCGGCGGTTTTTTTTAAGTTCATCATCTCGGCAAGCAGTTGATCCCCGGACATATTCCTGTACTTTCCCAAATCCCTGGCCATGCTATTCAGCTGGTCCTTTTCTTCAGGGGTAATGTTCTTCTGCTTTTCATTGATCAAGTCCTGAAGGCTCTTCTTATTCATAAAATCACCTCAATCATTATCAAAATCGGTATTCCCTGCATAACATACTTATGAATAATTGAATTAAAGGTTGACATATCGTATGAGTTTATTTTCACCCGCACCGCTTCTGCTGCTCGCCCTGGCTAACCGGAAAAATACTGCCGGGACTGATCGTGCGGTTTTGAAAACTGCACAAGCTCAAAAGGCCGGTAAGCCGGAAGTATCGGCACACGAGGTCGAAATTGTTGAAGAACCGATAAAGCCCAGATTAAGGCAGGCACAGCCGGATCCCGTGCAGAGGGCCTCTATGCTGTCAGACATGCTTTATTACGCGGGCAGCCCGGCGGCAGCAAGGGTATCGTCCGTCGTAAAGGCGGTAACCGCATTGCAAAACCCCCCGCCGCGAGTTGCGCTGCCCATGAGCCCCCAACAGCGGGCCATGGGCATGCTGAAAGTCGTGTCCCAGATGTCGGGCGTGCCGAGCGGTCCGCTGAGCGCAATGACCATGCTGTCGCAAGCGGGGCAGGTCGGAAATATCATGTCAATGCTGGGCAATCAGACGTCTGCAAAAAATACACTGCCCTCCAATATCATGGACAATGTCAACAAGGCTTTGTCAGGAATGGATCCATCGAAAAAAGAAGAATTGCTGTCAATGGCAAAACAGGTTTTTAACAATATTCAGTCCTCTGGGAGCTGATATCTGACTGGTTTTCGCGGAATATAGCTGCAGTCAAGGCCGTCTATACCATTTTGATAATCCTTATACTCTAGAACTGAAGTTTTACGGTTTCTCATGATTTCTACAAATACATGCGACGGAGTGTTTGAAAAGAAGCTTTCGATACCTCCTGTGTTCATGACGCGGCTGTTGTTTAATGAAATGATGATGTCTCCCGGCATAATGCCTGCCCGATGCCCTACCCCTCCGGGATTGACATACAGCACCCGAACGCCGTTCTCTGCCGGTAAAAACAGGTCCTCAGCCCTTGACGACCGGATCTTTTCAAGAATGGACCATATGATAGCCGCAGCGCCCCCTGCGATAATAACTGCGTTATAATTACCGGTAAGCAGCGCCGCAATCCCCGCCGCTCCGGAAAGTGACAGCATGAATATGCCGTTGCGATCTTTATACTGCCGGTACGTTTCTTTTGTAAATTTGGCATTGATGAAATAAAACAGCATAAACAGCGTCTGGTAACCAAGGGCCGCCAGCGACGGATGATATGCAAAAACAGGCATGAACCAAACCTTGTAGTGGTGGTGCACGCCCTTGATGGATCCGTCCTTTTGCTTTGCGATCGATGGGTAGGTGTCAGGCTCATCAAGCAACAGTATCATTCCCATAAACATCTGGGATAAGATTGCGGTGATTAAAACATCATACGGCGTAAAATGAATGTTTACAAGTCTGGAGGCTGCGATCACTGTCAGAGCGGAAAGAAACGCCGACGCAGGCATCGCTTTTACAGCTTGCATGAAAAGCATTGAAGCCCACAATACAATCAGTGTATCAATGCTCAGCACAACGTCCATGGAATAACTTACAATGACTGCCGGAACCGCTATGGCCACATTCCATGCAAAATGCCTGCCAAGCGGTTTAGTAAACGGACTTGACAGTCCGTCCATATACGGCATGGATACGCTGGAAAGCTGGTGCATGCCCGTCTTCATGAGAAGCATGCCCGCCAAAGCCATCCAGACAGCCGGTGAAAACAGTGTTCTACCGGCTGTCAAAATCAATTCAGGCATCAATCAATCTTATCACTCAACGCATCGATCGCGGCCTGCATCTGGTTGTCGTATGCAGGGTCGCCGAGCAGCAATGTGTTCTCCTCAACGGCTTTGTCGAGCGCTACTTCAATGTCGGGAGTTATGCCTACATCCTGAGGGCAGAAGCCCCCGGCGGTCAGATACCGGTTCATGGTAAGTCTGAGTACTGCTCCGTCTTCAAACATCTGGAATCCCTGCGCAACTCCCTTGCCGAATGTGGTTTGGCCGACCAGCGTGCCGAGGCCGAGGTCCTTGATTCCGCCGGCAAGAAGTTCGGATGCGCTTGCGCTGTATTCATTGATTAAAACAGCAAGCGGCATATTCAGGTAATCTGCATCCGAAGAGTCTACATATTGGTTGCCCTTGTTGTCTTCCAGCGTTATGATCGGTCCTTTCGGAAAGAGCTCATCCGCAATGTTTACTACGATGTCCTTGCTGCCGCCCGGATTGTACCGCAGATCGAGCACAAAACCCTTGGCGCCCATGTTAAGCAGATCGTCAACCGCCTGGCTGAACATTTCATCCGCATTTCCGTTGAACTCATAAATCTTGATATACCCAATGGGCTTATCCTCGAGCATCCGCCACTCCACCCGTTCGGCTATGACGGTGGCTCTTGTCATCGTCAGGTCAAGAAACTCCCCGTCGCGCAGTATGGTCAGCGTAACCTGGGTCCCCTCGATGCCCCTTACCATGTCAACAACAACCATATAGTCAAGCGTCGTGACGTCCTCACCGTCGACAGCCATGATTTTATCGCCGATCTGCATGCCTGCGTCGCGCGCGGGTGAGTTCGAATATACCTGGGCGACCGTCAGCAGATTATCTTCCGTATCGGTATTGACGACCACGCCGATCCCTACATACTCGCCTTCCTCATCCTTTATGAATTCGGCATATTCCTCGGGTGTAAAGTACATGGAATACACATCGCCCGTAGCCGCAACATAGGCTTTCAGCGCTGCGTCGAGCATCAGGCTTTCATCGATTTCGCCGATATAATTCTCATCGATAAATGCGTATAATTCCTCAAACCTCTGGTATTTTCGCATCCCCATGTCCTGTTGGGGCAGCGGCTCCTGCTTCTGCGGTTTAGCCAGACTGACCGCCAGAAATGTAACCACGGCGGTATTGACAATCACCACCAGTATAATAAGCATAAGTCCTATGACAAATGTCGCAGGCTTAAATGATATTATGCTTTTTCCCTTTTTAGGTCCCAAATCGTTTCCTTGCATCGTCTTCCTCCATACAGTTGTTACCGTACTTGCGCGGCAACTGCGTCTGCCACATTTTGTGCAACCCTCTTATCCAGTGGGTTGGGCAATATGCGGGTTGCTGCCAAACCGTCTTTTTTTGCGGTATCGGCTATCGCTTTTGCCGCAGCGATTTTTATCTCATTTGTAATAAGCCTGGCCCCGGAGTCCAGCACTCCTCTGAATATACCCGGAAATGCCAGTACATTGTTGACCTGGTTCGGATAATCGCTTCTCCCTGTTCCGACGATCGCCGCTCCCGCTTTGATTGCCTGCTCGGGGAATATCTCGGGTATCGGGTTTGCCATCGCAAAAACGATTGCGCCGCTGTTCATGGATCTGACCATTTCACTGGACACGGCACCCGGCGCAGATACGCCGATCAACACATCAGCCCCTTGCATTGCGTCTGCCAGGCTGCCCGTCAGCCGACTTCTGTTTGTAAGTTTTGCGATATCCTGCTGCGCGCTGTTCAGACAATCCATGCCTTCTGATATAATTCCGAACTTATCGCACATCATGATGGATCCGGTGCCTGCGGATAATAAAAGGTGTGCGCAAGCAATTCCTGCCGAACCGGCTCCGTTAATCACAATTCTGCATGTATTGATATCCTTGCCCGTCAATTCCAAAGCATTCATCAAACCGGCCAGTACGACAATTGCCGTACCGTGCTGGTCATCGTGAAACACCGGTATGTCGAGCTTTTCAATCAATCTTCTTTCAATATCAAAGCAGCGGGGAGCCGATATGTCCTCGAGGTTGATACCGCCGAATGTCGGCGCAATCGCCGTTACAGTGTTTACAATCTCATCAGGATCCTTTGTGGCAAGAGCGATCGGCACGGCGTCGACGCCGGCAAACTCCTTAAAAAGCAGCGCCTTACCCTCCATGACGGGCAATCCGGCTTCGGGACCGATATCGCCGAGCCCCAAAACGGCGGTACCGTCGGTGACCACCGCAATCGTGTTCCACTTTCTGGTGTATTGATAAACTTTTCTTTTATCTCTGTGAATTTCCCGGCACGGCTCCGCCACACCCGGTGTATATGCCATCGATAAGTCATCCATCGACGAAATATGCACGCGGCTTGCCACTTCAATCTTGCCGCGCCATTTCTCGTGCTCTATAAGCGCTCTTGTCGCAATACTTTCCTTTTCCATTATAGTTTCCTGTAGCTCCCGCCTTCCTTTGACAGGCTGTTTCCCAGCATCAGCATAATTTTTAAAAGCGCTGCATCGTCAAAGTTACGCAGGTCAAGCCCCGTCAATTTCTGAACTTTGTCCAACCTGTAGATCAGCGTGTTTCTGTGGATATAGATTTTCCTCGCCGCTTCGCTTAAGTTCAGGTTGCACTCAAAGAATGCGTTTATTGTGACCAGCAGTTCATCGGTCATTATATTCTGCAACAGATCCGAATATGCAAGGTCATAGAATTGCTTGCGCAGATTTTTGGGTATTTCCTGCAAGAATCTTTCAAGCAGAAGCCTCTGGAACACATAGATCCTTCGGCCTGATTCCTGAAGTGTGCCGAGATCAATCGCATCCTGGGCTTCCAGATAGGAGTCTCTCAGACTGTACAGGCTGTTCTTAACGCCGCCGATACCGATCGAAGCGATGCATTGCACTTCTGTTTCAAGAGTCTCGTCTATAGCTTCAGCAAGCTCTATGATCGTATCCATATCATTTTCGCCGTCGATCGCTTTGATGATTGCCGCCATCCGTTTGCTGAGCAAGACAACATTATCTCCGCCTGAAGGCCTGAATATCTTGGACAGTATGCTGTAGATCGAATCGGCCTTATCCTCATCCGCCTGTATGAGTATCAGGCATACGGGAGTATCGATTTTGATCTTGAATCTTGCAGCAGCTTCCTGAAGCTCGGGTTTATCGATACCGCCGTATATCAGCCTTTTATAGACATCATTCTTCGACTTGCCTTGCTGGGATGCTTTTACTATCTGCAGCGCAGCCCCGGCAAGCAGATAGGCATAGTCTGAGGTATTCTTTCCGATGCCCTCGATGCTGATAAAGCAATTGCCCGACGGCGTGCCGAATTTCAGATAAGTAGCATTATTTTCACCGGACTTGATCATATCCGATGAAAATTCCAGGTTCTCAAAGAACTCGTCGGTCAGGCCGATCCTCTTGGGATCGCTTGATACCAGTATTTCGCCGCTCTCATCCAATATTTCGGCCCTTAGTTTGATATGTTTTGACGCATCTACAAGCAACTCACCCATATCGCTGTTATCAAACATCCGCGTCCTCCAATGCATTCCATATAGTTATTGCTCTTAGGGATATCGAGCCCTCTTATTCTTTGAACAGCTTGTTCGCTATAAACCTTCAGCATCCAGCCCTTTTAATTTTTGAACAGATTGCTTCGCAATGTTCTTTCCGAAAACCTCAGGGGCATCGAGCCCCTTCGGTTTTGAACGGATTGCTTCGCAATGTTCATAATAAACAAGGCAGAATGCGGCCATGAACCGCACTCTGCCTTTGATTATACAATATTCTGCCTTATTTGAGCAATGATGTTTCAGTTTCAGGATCAAAGAAGTGAACGGTTGTCATATCAAATCCGACCTTGATCTCATCACCTGTGCGTGAAAGGCTGCGGGGCTCTACTCTGGCAACCACGTTCACGTCGCCGGCACCGGCCATGTTCAGATACAGGTATGTTTCCGAACCCATCAATTCGACGACTTCAACGCGTGCATTCATGACTGAATCCGGATGGGCCTGGATGAAGCTCTTTTCATCATAGATGTTTTCGGGGCGCATACCCATGATGACCTTCTTGCCGATATAACTCTCATCCTTCAAAAGAGCCGCACGGTCAGCGGGAACTTTCAATTTGTTGCCTTCGATAACCGCATAGAGATCATTACCCTCTTTTTTAAGCTCTACACCGTTGAAGAAGTTCATCGGAGGTGTTCCGATAAATCCTGCAACGAACAAATTCTGCGGCCAGTCGTAAAGATTCTGCGGAGAATCGATCTGCTGTATGAAGCCATCGCGCATTACGACGATTCTTGTTCCCATTGTCATAGCTTCGGTCTGGTCATGGGTAACATAGATGAATGTCGTATCGAGTCTCTGATGGAGTTTCGTGATTTCTGTACGCATCTGGACTCTCAGTTTGGCGTCCAGGTTTGACAGAGGCTCATCCATAAGGAATACCTTGGGTTCGCGGACAATGGCGCGTCCCAACGCAACGCGCTGGCGCTGGCCGCCTGACAAGGCCTTTGGTTTACGGTTCAGCAGATGATCGATGCCAAGTATCTTGGCAGCTTCATTAACTCTTGTTTCAATTTCGGCCTTGGGCATCTTGCGAAGCTTCAAGCCGAAAGCCATGTTGTCGTACACTGTCATGTGAGGATAGAGTGCGTAGTTCTGGAAGACCATTGCTATATCTCTATCTTTCGGAGCTACGTCATTCATAAGGCGATCGCCTATGTACAGTTCTCCGTCCGATATTTCTTCAAGACCCGCAACCATACGAAGAGTTGTTGTCTTTCCGCAGCCCGAAGGACCTACCAGAACGATGAACTCTTTATCGTCGATGTCGAGGTTGAAATCGTTTACGGCCTGCACACCGCCGGCATACACCTTATAAATATGTTTAAGTGATACTGAAGCCATGAATCTACCTCCTTCAATTCTATGTTGAAAGCGTACCTCCAACGTATGAACTCATTATAGCCCCTACTTCTGATGAATTCCATAAGCATCTCGAACAAATTATACGGTTATGTTTTTATATAAAATATATAAATCTTACGCAATCCGTTATTTGCCCTGCCCATAATATGCATTTTTACCGTGTTTTCTTAAAAAGTGCTTGTCCAACAGCGTCTGATCAATGGAGCCAAGCTGTGGCGACAACAGCCTTGTTCCGAGCGCCATCTTGGCGGCCTGCTCCATGACTACGGCATTGTGCACGGCATCACGGGCATCCTTGCCCCACGAAAACGGGCCGTGGTTGAACACAAGTACTCCCGGCACCATGGATGCGTCGATTCCCCGGAAGCGCTCGACGATGACTTTTCCGGTCTCGGTTTCATAATCGCCCTCGATTTCGATTTTTGTCATTTTGCGCGTAACAGGTATGTCGCCGTAAAAATAATCCGCATGCGTGGTCCCGAAGCATGGTATGCCGCACCCGGCCTGCGCAAAAGTCGTCGCATATGTCGAATGGGTATGTACAATGCCGCCGATCTCATTAAACGCATTGTATAATACAAGATGCGTATTCGTGTCGCTGGAAGGCCTTAAGTCTCCTTCGATCTTCTTGCCGTCAAGCGACAGCACCACCATGTCCGACGGCTTCATCTCTTCATATGACACGCCGCTCGGCTTGATAACAATTAGATTGTTTTCCCTGTCGACCGCACTGACATTGCCCCACGTAAATATGACGAGGTTGTACCTGACCAGTTCCAGATTGGCCTCGAACACCTGCTCTTTGAGTGACTTTAGGTTCATATCGATTCCTCCTTGATGATAAGTTATATTCTATCCGATTGTTTTCTTTCCTTTATTTATAAATGACTTGCATTTTTATTCGAGGTATTGTATATTTATAAATTATAATGCATTTTATTCATTCGGAGGCATAATGATTCGGGTATCGGTGATCGGTGCGACAGGATATGCGGGGGCTGAACTCGTCAGGCTCCTGCTGGCGCATCCTAATGTAACTATAAACATGCTTTGCTCAAAAAGCAACCCCGGTCAGACCATCTCCGGGCTTTGGCCCAATTTGTCAGCCGGCATTGTGCTTGAGGATTTGGATATCGCGAAGTGCGCCAAAACGAGCGACGTCGTATTTACCGCGCTGCCCCACGGTGTCAGCGCCGAAACATCAAGACAGCTCGCCGGGTTCGGGACCAGAGTGATCGACCTGTCCGGCGACTTAAGGTATGATGATGAAACTGTCTACGAAAAATGGTACGGTGCTGCGCATCCCTGCCCCGGATTCATGAAGTCTGCGGTATACGGCATGTCCGAACTCTATGCAGAAAAAATCAAGACCGCGCAGGTCGTGGCAAATCCCGGCTGCTATACAACATGCTCGATACTTACTCTGTATCCGCTGCTGGCTGCCGGACTTATTGATAAAAGCGGAATCGTCATCGACGCCAAATCCGCCGTTTCGGGAGCAGGCAGGAAGGCCGACCTTGGCTACAGCTTTTGCGAGACGGATGAGAATGTCAAGGCGTACAGCATAGCCAGGCACCGGCATACATCGGAAATCGAGCAGGAGCTATCAAAAGCCGCAGGCTCGGCGGTCGTATTGTCTTTTACGCCGCATCTGATTCCGGTCAAGCGCGGCATACTGTCGACCATTTACACCAATCTTCATGAGGATGTCTCATTTGACGAAGTATCGAAATGCTTTGCTGCATATTACGCAGACGAGCCTTTTGTCAAAATATGCGGGCGCCAGAGCCCGGAGATCAAGCATGTGAACGGATCGAACAGGCTGGATATCGGATTTGAAACAGATCCTAGGACCAACCGGCTCATACTCGTGTCGGCGCTTGACAATCTGATCAAGGGCGCCGCGGGCCAGGCAATACAGAACATGAATATCATGTTCGGCCTGAGCCAGACCGCAGGGCTTCCCCTCTCGGGCTATTATTTATAACAGATTAAGGAGACCAATATGGATAACCTGCAAGTACTTCTGGATAAAGCGAATATATTGATCGAAGCCCTTCCGTATATACAGACGCTGCATGGCAAGACCATCGTCATAAAATACGGCGGCAATGCGATGATGGATGAAAACGTTATCAAGACCATTATGGAGGATGTGACGCTCCTGAAGGCAGTCGGCGCAAATCCTATACTTGTCCACGGCGGCGGCCCTGCCATCAACAGCCTGCTCGGGAAGCTCAATATCGAATCCAAATTTCATAACGGCCTCAGGATCACCGACGAAGCCACGATGGACATTGTCGAAATGGTACTGACCGGCAGGATCAACAAGGACATTGTCTCCAGAATTAACACTATGGGCGCAAAAGCGATCGGCATATCGGGCAAGGACGCAAACCTGCTCGAAGTCATCAAACAGCCATCCAGGGACGGGGTCGACCTGGGATATGTCGGCCAGATTACCAACATCAATAAAAAGCTGCTGGACGAACTGACGGCAAACGGCTATATACCGGTCATCGCGCCGATCGGAGTCGGCAAGGACGGCAGGAGCTACAATATCAACGCAGATCTTGTGGCCGGCGAGGTCGCCGCTGCAATGCAGGCTGAAAAGCTGATGTTCCTGACCGACATCGACGGCGTGCGCATGGATCCCGATGACCCGGAAACGCTCATGTCCGTCATATCGGTCGACCATATCTACCGACTGATCGAGCAAAAGGTCATTACGGGCGGCATGATACCCAAGGTCATGGGCTGCATACGGGGAATCGAGCAAGGCGTGCACCGCACCCACATCGTGAACGGCAATCTGCCGCATCCGATCATACTGGAAATATTCACCGACAAGGGTATCGGCACGATGGTGACGAGATAGGAAAAACGCATATGAAGCTTAATGATATTCAATCAATCGATCAGCGGTATTTCATGAATGTTTACTCCATGCGGTTCCCGGTCTGCTTTTCCCACGGCAAAGGCGTCAGGCTGTATGACATCGACGGCAGGGAATATACGGACTTTTTGGCGGGCATCGCAACAAACATACTCGGCTACGCCCACCCCGCCTATACGGAAGCCGTCAAAGGCGCCGTCGATAAATTGATACATTGCTCAAACCTGTTTTATATCAAGTCGCAGGCCCTTCTGGCGGAGAAGCTCTGCAATCTGTCCTTTGCCGACAAGGCTTTCTTTTCAAACTCGGGCAGCGAGGCCAATGAAGGCGCGGTTAAACTCGCAAGGAAGTTCTTTTATAAGAAAGGTGAGAACAGGTACAAGGTGATATCGTTGAATAACTCGTTCCACGGACGCACCCTCGCGATGGTCGCAGCCACCGGCCAGGCGAAGTACCAGAAGCCGTACCGTCCGCTTCCTGAGGGCTTTGTCAACGTGCCGTACGGCGATATCGCCGCAATCAGAAATGCCATCGACCAAAGCACTTGCGCCGTTATGATGGAGCTCGTACAGGGCGAGGGCGGCATCATCATGATGGACGGCGACTTTGTCAAAGCCGTCCGCAGACTTTGCGATGATGAAGGCACTCTGCTGATCTTTGACGAAGTGCAGACCGGCATCGGGCGGACGGGCAAACTGTTCGGTTACGAACGCTTCGGCGTTGCACCCGACATCATGACGCTTGCCAAGGCTCTTGGCGGCGGTGTGCCGATCGGCGCGATACTGTGTTCGGACTATGCGCACAGCTTTGAGCCCGGCGACCACGGCACGACATTCGGCGGGAACCCGCTTGCCTGTACGGCCGCGCTCAGCGTGCTTGACGCTATTGAAAGCGAAAACCTGCTTAAAAACTGCACTAATATGGGAGTGATTCTGAAAACCGGTCTTGAAGCATTGGCCGCAAAATACGATTTTATACGCGATGTGCGCGGCATAGGGTTGATCGCGGGTGTTGAGCTTGACCGGAGTATCCCGGTTACAAGCGTAATCATGAAAATGCTCGAGAAGGGCTATGTAATAGGCCCATCCGGCAACAATACGCTTCGATTCGTACCGCCGCTGATCATTGCCGAAGCGGATATCGAAGGCATGCTTACTGCACTGGACACTGTTTTTTCAGACATTTCGGGAGGAATATAAATGTTGGATTTGGATAATTACAGGGCTCGGAGCAAGTTCTGTCACAAGCATCTGCTGACGCTCGGCGATTACAGCACCGACGATATACTGCAAATCCTGAGTCTTGCCATAAAGCTGAAAAAGGAATGCAAAGCGGGAATCAGGCACGAAATACTCAAGGATAAAATTCTTGCGATGATATTCACGAAACCTTCCGCGCGCACAAGATTGTCCTTTGAGGTGGGGATCCGGCAGTTAGGCGGGAGCGCGGTCTATCTGACACACGCCGACATACAGCTCGGCATCAGGGAGCCCGTCTGCGACATGGCGCAGGTTCTTTCCAGATATGCAGATGGCATCATGATAAGGACTTTCGCGCAGGCCGATGCTGAGGGTCTGGCAAAGTTCGGCAGCATACCGGTCATCAACGGCCTGACCGATCTGTATCATCCGTGTCAGGCTCTTGCCGACATGCTGACGGTGTATGAATATAAAAAAGCATTCAATGGCGTCAAGCTTGCGTTCATAGGCGACGGAAACAATATGCTCAATTCCCTGATGATTATATGCGCAAAGCTGGGCATGAGCCTTGCGGCAGCATGCCCGGAAAACTATCTGCCCGATGCCGAAATTACGGCCAGGTGCATTGCTTATGCCGCAGAGTCTGGCGGCAGCATCGAGATCCATGACAAGCCCGAACAGGCTGCGAAAAATGCAGATATCGTATATACCGATGTTTTTGCAAGCATGGGCCAGGAGCATCAGCACGCCGAGCGGCTCAAAGCATTCATGCCGTATCAGGTTGACGCACGGGTGATGGACTGCGCTAAAAACGACGCCATATTCATGCACTGTCTGCCCGCACACAGGGGCGAAGAGGTATCTGCCGAAGTCATTGACGGCCCCCATTCGGTGGTATTCGACCAGGCTGAAAACAGGCTGCATGCGCAGAAGGCTGTCATGGCCATGCTGATGAAGTAAGATGGACAGTGTAAGGCTTACCATCAGAAAGGCACACCCAGCCGACGCCCCCGCCATACACAACATACTTGCGGTTTCATTCAGCGAATACCATACGCTGCTTGGGATCAGGCCTAAGGCGCTGACCGAAAGCATCGAAGATATCGTAAAGGAAATAAAAAATAAGACGGTACTGGTGGCAGTCGTCAACAATATGCTTCTGTGCGGAACGCTCAGATATGAGTTTGCAGGCGATGTATGTTATATCAGCCGTTTCGGCGTACTGCCCAACTGGCAAGCCGCAGGTGCGGGCGGCGAACTGCTGGCGTTTGTCGAACAAGCCTGCAGCGAAGCCGGAACCAAGGCGATGTGCCTGCATACTGCCACAAAACTGTTCAAGCAGACAAGGTATTACTACGGCCAGGGATTCTTTATTCACTCTACAACGCACGACAGGGGTTATGTCCGCGGGCTCTTTGTCAAGGAACTGTCAAGCGATCCCTACGATCTGTCCGGTGTGATTAATCTGTAGCCGTCAATTCAATTCGTCGAGCGTCAGTGAAAAGCTCGGCACAAAGACCTGCATGAAATAATCGACTTCGGGCATGCCCAGGTCGTCAATCTGCGTTCTGATGTTGGCGGACGCTTTCATAAATTCCTCATTACCCGCCTTCAGCTCTTCAACGCACTTCAGATATGCACAGATCTTATCCGCAGCCTTGACGACGCGGTGATTCTCATCGCTTTCCTGGTGCAGCATGGTCTCATAATATTCACGCAATTCTTCGGGCAGCATTTCAAGAAGCTTCAACTCTGCAATATGCTCAATCTTTTTATAAGCCTCCTTGATCTCAGGGTTGAAATACTTGATCGGCGTGGCAAGGTCGCCTATAATCACCTCGCCCGCCTCATGGTAGGCTGCAAGTGCCATGATATGCTCCGCATCAAGGCTGCCCCCGAACAAACTGTTCTTAATAATTGCCAGGGCATGCGCGATGATTGCGACCTGGTGGCTGTGCTCCTGTATATTTTCCTGTCTCGTGTTGCGCATAAGCCCCCACCGGTTGATGTATTTCATCTTGGATAGATAAGCGAAAAAGTGGCTCTTCATATGTTCTCCTCTTTCTGAGATTGACTGAGAATACTATTCATTATATAATAACTTGTAATTGAATAAAAGCTGGGGGAGCACATTGCTGAGAGTCCGATGAGTCGGAGACCCTTGGAACCTGTACAGGATAATACCTGCGTAGGGAAGGCGAAATAAGCATCATTCGTGTACCCCTCCAGGCATGGAGGTTTTTTTATGTCCGATTGGTTTGGATCCGTAGCGGAAAAACTCGGAGAAATACCGGTAAGCGCATGGATATCGGTGGCGGCGCTCATTATCCTGGGTGCACTGATACTGATCATGCGGAAAAAAAGCTTTTCCGCAAGGCTGTTGTCCATCGGAGCGCTGTGTGTTGCGGCAAGTTTTCTGCTGTCATACATTCCGCTTTTTAAGATGCCGTACGGCGGAACAGTCACACCTGCGTCGATGCTGCCTATCATCGCATACGGCTTTGCATTCGGCCCCGCAGCCGGCATATCGGCAGGCATCGTCTATGGATGCCTGCAAATGCTGCAGGGTGTGTATTTCGTCCATCCTGTTCAGTTTCTGCTCGACTACATACTTCCGTTTGCTTTGCTCGGCGTATCGGGCTTTTTCAACAAGAAGTATTTCCTGCTTGCAATACTGACGTCAGGTTTTTCAAGGTTTCTTATGCATTACCTTTCAGGCGTCGTTTTCTGGGGCAGCTATGCGCCCGAAGGCCAGCCTGTCTGGCTTTATTCCCTTATCTACAACGGCTCTTATATGCTGCCTGAAGCCATATTGTGTATGGCGCTCGGTGCAATACCCGGTGTAAGAAAAGCGCTGCTGTCGATGGGCAGTAAAAGGTAAAGACATTAAGAAGCCCTCAGATTATGGGGGCTTCGATCATATTGTTTGCCTGGATTTATAAAAACGGATTCAGTTTATAATAGCAGAAAGCCTCCCCATATTACCGGAGAGGCTCTTTATTCCTGTTGCCGCCTATAATATGTAGCTGTCCAGTTTGGAAGGAGCGCTGTCGAGCTCCCTCTTCTTATCCTCATATCCGGGCTTGCCCATCAGGGCATACGTTGCATTCTTACCCTCTTCCACACCGGGCTGGTCGAATGCGTCAATGTACATCAGCTCGCCGCAGACGGCCGTCTGCATCATGAAGAAATACATCAGCTGACCGATCGTAAACTCGTTTACCTCGGGCAGCGTTATGGTCTGGTTCAGTTTGCCTGACTTGGTCAGCGCATACTCCGTAGCCGCCAGTTCGCTGCCTAAAAGCTCGTTCAGCGTATGCCCGCCTAAAAAGCTTACGTCAGGGATATCACCAAAGCCATGCGGTATCGGGCATTGATTTCTAAAGCTTCCGACTTTGATAAAGGTGATCACCTTGTCAAACGGACCTTCAGTATAAAGTTGTACCTGTGAATGCTGGTCGGTAACTCCCAGTGCTTTTACCGGTGTTTGCCCGGCATAAACCTCCCTGCCCCTGATTGTATACTTCTTGCCCAGGCTTTCAGCCCAAAGCTGAGCATGCCAGTCAGCAAAATACTTCAGCGAGTCGGCATACGGCATGACGACCTGTATGTTCTTATTCTTTTTCCGGATTGCAATATACATCAGCAGCCCTGCCATGTACGCCGGGTTCTTCTTAAGATCCGTATTTTTGCACAAGCTGTCCATGTGACGGGCTCCGGCCAGCATTTGCCTGATATCGATGGAGCACACCGCAGCAGGCAGCAGGCCGACAGGGCTGAGCTCGGAAAAGCGCCCGCCGACGCCATCGGGGATATAGAATATCTTTATCCTACCGGATTGATGATTTTTGTTGTATTGATGGGCTATCCTGATCAGATTGCCATTCTTTTTGTCGGTTGTAACAACGATGTTTTTACCCCAATCCTCACCCAAGGCTTTTTTCAGGGCCTCCGTTATGATCAGGAATTGCGCCATCGTTTCGGATGTGCTGCCCGACTTTGTGATGACATTGAACAGCGTTTTTTGTACGTCAATCACATCCAGCAGCGCATTCATACGCTCCGGGTCAATGTTGTCCTCGACATAGAATTTGGGCCCGCCGCGCCGGTCTGCCGGCAGTTCATTGTAGTGCAGGTGCCTGAGCGCCTGGTGCACCGCGATGGGTCCGAGCGCGGAGCCGCCGATGCCGAGCACCACGAAATTTTCGAATTTCGCTTTGACCGTGTCGGCATACTTCAATATCTCGCCGCACACCTTATCCTGATGATACGGCAGAGTAGTCCAGGACATCATGCGTGAAGGCTTCCCGAGCTTCTTGTCGAGTCTTGATTTGGCTCTGCAGAGCTCAGGCATATGGGCTTCGATCTCTTTCTCAGTAATGGGGGCTACCCGCTTAGCAAGCTTTTTGTCAAAGCTTTCAGCGTCGAAAGAGCGCTCCATCAGATTGTTATAATCATACTGAACCTGCATGCCGTGCTGCCAATCCGGGTTCAGATACGGTTGTTGATTTTTGCTGGCGTCCATCGAATCAGAGTTTCCTTTCATTTGAAGTGCTACTTAATTATAATGATAGTCCATAAAAAAACCAATTGGTATTCCAAATATATTTTATTGATAATAATTTTTTACGACGATATAATAATATTTGCTATCATTTCCTATCCCAGCTGACTGGAGCCGCTATGAACAAAAGAAAGCGAAAAGAACGAAAGTATTCCCGTATACTTTTAAAGCTGCCACTCCTGTTGTTTTTACCAGCCGCCAGACTCTTGGCAAATTGGGCCATTCATAACCCGGCAACGATTGAAAATGTTTATTCAAGAAAAATCTACCCTTTCATTTCATCACCCGTCAGCAGATTTTTCGGCATGTTCCCCTTTTCGGTCGCTGAAATTCTGCTGTTGACTGCGGCCGTCGTACTGCCCACAGCAATTATTATATCCTTAATACTGGCGATTAAAAACAAACATGGTTTATATACGGCTGCTAACTGGATTGTATCCCTCGCATGCACATTCAGCATCATGTATTTTTTATTCATATCCGGATGGGCGCTGAACTACCACAGGCTTCCGCTTGCGGAGTCGCTCGGCTACATTGTGCAGCCGTCGTCAATCAATGAGCTCGAGGACTTGTGCAGGGACCTTATTGACAGAGCAAACGAAGCCCGTTCGGCATTGCCAGAAAAGGAAGACGGCTCCCTTGCTCCGCCGATTGATTCAACGACCGTACTCAAATACGCGCGCCAGGCATACTGGATGCTCGGGCAGCAGCACCCGGTATTTAAAACCGTCTATGGCGTCCCCAAACCTGTGCTGCTTTCAGAATCCATGTGCTATACTGAAACAACCGGCATATTCATGCCGTTTACGTATGAAGCGAATCTGAATGTCGCAACGCCCGGCATCATGTTTCCGGCCACCGTATGCCATGAAATTGCCCATCAATACGGATTTTCACGCGAGGATGAGGCAAATTACCTCGGCTACCTGGCATCTGTAAACAGCGGAAACGATTATTTCGAATACTCAGGGCTGATGCTTGCGTTGACCTACTCGATGAATGCGCTGCATAGCGAAAATCCCGAATTATACAGCGAGCTCCATAGCCTCTATAATCAGGGACTGAACAGTGATATCATCGCCAGGAGAAACTTCTGGAAAAAATATGAGGGCCCTGTTGCAGAAAAATCCGCACAGGTCAACAACAGTTATTTAAAGAGCAATAACCAGACCGACGGAGTCAAGAGTTACGGACGGATGGTCGACCTGCTTCTTGCCGAGCGCCGCTCCGGCAGCAGCGGAGCGGATTAATAAAAAAGTGAAGGGCGCGGCTGCCGGCCGCGCCCTTTATATAGCCTTACGGTTAATTCGAACTCATATCCGTGCTGGATATCAGCACAATTATGACTTCAATCTCATCGCCCTCGCGGTAGATTTTCAGCGTAACCTCGTCGCCTATGTTATGCTTCATGATATTATTGTAAAGATCCTCAAATGAAGCCACCTTTTCTCCATCAATGGCGATTACGACATCGCCTGCCTTGATCCCGGCTCTGTCGGCAGGCCCGTTCTTTTGAACATCGGTAATGCCAAAGCCCTGCGGAACCTCGTAGTACTCCGACATAGCCTGTGTGACGGTCTCGCCGGTGATGCCTATGACCGGCCTTCTGACCTGCCCGTACTTGATAAGATCCTCAATGATGGGTTTTGCCACATTCGTCGGTATTGCAAAGCCGATGCCCTCGGCGCTGATCATATCGCCGTATTCCGTATATCCTGCAAAAACGCTTTTTGTGGAATTGATGCCTATCAGCTCTCCGCTGCCGTTAACCAAGGCTCCGCCGCTGTTGCCGGGATTGATCGGTGCATCGGTCTGCAGCATTGTAAAGTTCAGCCCGTCCACCGTGATTTGCCTGTTCACGGAGCTTATGATGCCGTGCGTGACGGTACCGCCCAATTCGATCCCGAGCGGCGAACCGATCGCGATCGCCAGTTCTCCGACGCGCACCTTGTCCGAGTCGCCGATCGCAATCGCAGTCAGGTTGTCGGCTTCAACCTTCAATACCGCTAGATCGGTATACCTGTCCCTGCCTACCAGTTCAGCTTCGACTTCGGTGCCGTCGCTTAAAACGACACGCAACGCTTTTGCGCCATCGATGACATGGTTATTGGTAACGATGTACCCGTTCTCATCGATGATGACGCCGGATCCGGAACCCTGGTCGATAAGCGATCCCTTCTGGTTGTACCTGTTGACCGAATATACGCTGTTGATGACTCCGACAACCGCCGGGCTTACCGCCTCGACGATATCCGGAATATTGCCGCTCGTAACCTCGGGCTGGTCGCCGCCGGTGATATCAATATCCTCGCCCGTGCCTTTCGGGGCTTCGGTGGGCACCGGGTCATCCAAAACCTTCCGATCATTGTCGTCAGGCTGACCGTAAATTGCGTCGTCCTGACGGTTACCGCCGCCAAGGCGCGGAAGCAGATACTGCGTAAACAGGCCTCCCGCTACGGCCGCAACCAACACCAGTGCAATGATTGCCAGAAATCTGCCCTTTCTGCCGGGCTTTCTTTCTTCATATTCAAAATCGAAATCGCTCATTATAACACCTCCGATTGTATGTTTTTATGGTACATTTCAATCATGTACACACTATGAACGAAATGTAAAAATAGTACTAATAATCGCATTATATGTATAACCGGAAATTTGCCGCGCATCATGACTTGTCATTTTTCTTACCGTCAGACCTGAGCGTGAACGTAAACGAAGTACCTTTTCCGACCGACGAATTTACGGTGATATTTTCGCCGTGCTGATCCAGTATCATCTTAACGATGGACAAACCGAGGCCGGTTCCCATTTTGTCCGTATGGGACTTATCCACCTTGTAAAATCTTTCAAAAATGTAGTCAAGGTCCTCCGCGGGTATGCCGCAGCCGGTGTCGGTGATGCCGACGATTACATTGCCCTTTGCGTTGTGGGTCCAAAGCTTGATCGTACCCTCCGAAGGAGTGAACTTGATCGCGTTGTCCAGCAAATTGATCAGCACCTGCTCTATCCTGTCGGCGTCGGCAAGCACATAGGAGAATTCCTGTTTGAACTGCACTTCGAGATTGATTCCCTTTTCCTCAATCATATCTATGTATCTGATCAGCACGCGTCTGCACAGCTCGTTGATGTCGAATGATTTTATGTTCAGCGGGAACTTGCCCGACTCATATTGGGACAAATCCAGAAGCTCTCTGATCAGCTTGCTCAGGCGCCCGGTCTCATCGACGATAATCTGAAGATACTTATCCTTATCCTCCGGCTTAATCGTTCCGTCCAGTATACCCTGCGCAAACCCGTGTATCGATGTCAGCGGAGACCGGAGCTCATGAGAAACATTCGCGACGAAGCCGCTGCGAAGCTGTTCCTGCCGCATCAGCTCATCGGCCATGTGGTTGAAGTCTTCGCCGAGCGCACCGAGCTCATCATTGGAATCGACGTCGACTCTCTTATCAAAATTGCCCTTTGCAATCGCACGTGTCAGTTTGCTCATTTCCTTCAGCGGCGCCGATATTCTGGAAGATGTCAGAATGACGAGCATAATGCCGATGCTGACGGCAATGATGATCGATATACCCATTTGCCTGTACAATCTGTACGTTGCGGTTTGTATAAAGTTTAATCTAGTGTGCAGGAAAACCGCTCCGATAATCTCTCGGCTGCCGTCATCAAGAACGCGAAACCCATAGATCGGAACCCCCACGGTCAATATGGGATTACTGAACTTTGACTGGAATATATTCTCATCCGCCAGTATGCCGCCGTCAAGAACCTGCTTGAGATACTTATCCTGCTCCTCTTCCGTCAGTGTTCTTCTTATGATGCCGTTTTCAACGACTACCTCGTAGTCTCCGTATCTTCCGACGATCCATACCAGGGACTCCGAGCCTTCCATGATCTCCAGGATGTCATAAAAATAATTTGTCTGCAATATACCCATTATACCGGAGACATACTGGTTTTTTTCGAGCATATACGTGTACATTTCGGATACGTCTTCGGCTTTTTTTACGATCTCCTGCCTGTGCAGGTTGTAATAGTCGTTCCGGTACAATTGCGCAAGAACGATACTCTCGAGCATCAGTATAAATGCGATGATCAGCAGATAGGTAACCAGCATTCGGGAGAAAACCGACTTGAACACTACTTCACCTCAAACTTATAGCCGACGCCCCAGACTGTCTTGATTTTCCAGTTCACATTCGCTTCGAGGGGAAATTTTTCACGCAGGCGTTTGATATGCACATCGACCGTTCTCGAATCCCCGAAATAGTCAAATCCCCAGACCTGCTCCAGAAGCTGCTCGCGCGTGAAAACATTGTTCTTATGGTTTGCAAGGAAGTATAAAAGCTCCATCTCCTTCGGCGGCAGCTCCATTTCCTGTCCGAAATAAACGACGCTGTAATTATCGATGTTGATGGACAAACTTTCGAATTCCAGCACATTCTTGGCCGGCGCAGCAGTAATCGAACGCCTTAATACTGCCTTGACCCTAGCCACCAGCTCCTTCGGGTCAAAAGGCTTGACGATGTAGTCGTCCGCCCCGAGTTCAAGCCCGAGCACCTTATCAAATGTCTCGCCCTTTGCCGTGAGCATGATGATCGGCAGATTGCTGACCTTTCTGACCTCCCTGCATACATCCCATCCGTCCATTCCGGGTAGCATGATGTCAAGTATAATAAGCTTCGGATTCTTCGTCCGGAAAGCTTCGAGCCCGGTATCTCCGCGCTGCGCGCACTCGACTGAATAACCCTCTTTTTCAAGGTACAATCTTATCAGATGTCCTATATTCGGCTCATCATCGATTACCAGTATATCCGTATTCTCGCTCATATCATACCTCCATGCGAATTTTTCAAAAAAGCGCAAATCTTTGAATCAGTAGTTTCGATGTATTCATTATACATCCACATCCATGTATAGGTTTTAATAAAAGCTGTGCGCTTAAACCGGCACAACCCGGATACCATTCCTCAGAAGCAGAGCCGTGCAAACGCCGGGACCCTCCTTCAGCACTCCCGCAAATGTGCCGTCATGAATTTTGCCGACACCGCACGAGGGGCTCTTTTCCTTAAGGTAAACCGCTTCGACGCCCTTCTTACGGCATATATCCAACACGGTCTGCGCACCCTGTATAAACTCTTTCGTAACATCCGCACCGTCGCTGTCGAGCACCCTTGCCCTGCCGTCGAGCACGTCGAATCCGTTTCCGCCTTCTATTTCAGCCGGCGGACGCGGTGATTGCAGGTGTCCCATGGCTTCGGGACATATGATGATGTGTTCCGTCATGCCCGCCATTTGTATGATGCGCTCATCGGGGCAGCTCCGGCCATCATACCTGCAGTTTTTACCGAGAAGGCATCCGCTTACGGCGATCACTTGATTTCCACCACCGTGACGCCGGTTTCACCCTCGCCGTATACACCGAGCCGGTAACTCTTGACATGCGGATGCTTCCTTAAGAACTGGTGCACCGCATTTCTGAGCGTGCCGGTACCCTTGCCATGTATAATCTGGACCTGTTTTAATCCGGAGCGGTAAGCATTGTCAAGGTACATGTCGACGGCAAGAATGCCCTCCTCGGAGCCCTGGCCTCGTATATCAAGCTCGATCGGCGCAGCCTCGAGCCGCAGCCTGCTCGGCCCCGACTGCTTCGGCGTCCCCTCGGGCTTATCATCCGTCAGCTGCAGGTTCGACACCGCGGTTGTCAATTTTACGATGCCTGCCTGCACCTGCACCTCGCCCTTGGCATTCGGGTTTGACAGCACGGTTGCCGCCACACCCGAGTCAAGCAGTTTGACGGAGTCGCCCGGTTTGATATCGGAACTCTTCAGATTGCTCTTTTTCCTGCTGAGCTTCGGCGCAACATCCTTGCCCGCTTCGCGCAGCATGTCCCTTGCGGCCTGTATCTCGCGATCAATGATCGTGCCCGCGTTTTGCCTGACATCCTTAAGATCTGCGATTACGGCTTCCGAGGTTTCCCTGGCGTCCTCGAGTATTTTTCTTGCCTCTTCCCTTGCCTTTTCCAGTATGACCTCTTCCTTGCGCCGGATCAGTTCATACTCATTCTCAGCGCGCTCCAACAGCTTCCGGCTGTCCTCGCGCATACGCTCGGCTTCCTCGCGCTGCCTGATTGCGTATACACGGTTCCGCTCTGCGCTGGAGAGCACATCCTCGAACCGAATGCCTTCCTCCTCAATATGCTCCCTGGCTTTTTTGATGATGTCAGCCGAAAGCCCAAGCCTGCGCGATATCTCGAATGCGTTCGATTTTCCGGGAATGCCTATGCCGAGCTTATAGGTCGGCGAGAGCGTCTCGACATTGAATTCCATTGCGGCATTTTCAACATTCTGGTGCGTCAGCGCGTATTCCTTGAGCTCGCTGTAGTGTGTGGTGGCCATGACCGTCGCGCCTTTATCCAAAAGCTCCTCCAGGATCGCAATCGCAAGCGCGGCGCCTTCTACCGGGTCGGTGCCGGCGCCGAGCTCATCGAGCAGTACAAGGCTTTCCGCACCGGCGTTCTGCATGATGCTGACAATATTGGTCATGTGCGATGAGAATGTCGACAGGCTCTGCTCAATACTCTGTTCATCGCCGATATCGACATATACGCTGCCGTATACCGGAAGCGTGCTGCCGGAAGCTGCGGGTAAAAAGAGGCCGGATTGTGCCATCAGTACAAACAGCCCCGATGTCTTCAATGTGACCGTTTTGCCGCCCGTGTTCGGCCCCGTGATGATCAGCGCGTCAAAATCACCGCCGACCCATACATCGATCGGCACAACGGCGTCCTTTCTGATCAGGGGGTGCCTTGCGGCTTCTAAATAAAGCCTGGCGCCTTCGATGATATCGGGCCTCATGCCATCCATATCCAGCGCAAGCTGGCCCTTGGCGAAAATAAAATCGAGCTTGTCCATGGTCTCCTGTGCTGCAACGAGCCCGTCGGCAACCACGCCGACCTGACCGCTCAACTCGATCAGAATCTGCTCAATCTCGAGGTTTTCCTCGGTACGAAGCGTTTTGATGGAATTGTTGAGCTCCACCGCCCGCATCGGCTCGATAAATATGGTCGATCCGCTTGATGATACATCGTGCACGAGTCCCGGAACCTGGGCCTTATGCTCGGCCTTGACGGGAACGACGAATCTGCCCTCACGCAGGGTTATGATGGCTTCCTGCAGGTAATCCCTGCCCTTCGGGGACCTTATTATGGATTCGAGTATGTCTCGCACCCTGCTCTCGCTCTCGCGTATCTTTCTTCGTATCGCCGCGAGTTTTGCCGACGCATGGTCATCCATTTCCTCCTCGCTTATGATCCTGTCCTTGATATCCTGCTCCAGTTCAAACGGCGCATATACCAGGTCGGCCATCGCATCGAGTATCGACTTTTCCGCTTCGTCCGATTTCAACTTATTTCTGACATGCCTGCATACGCCGATGAACGATGCGATGTCAAGCAGCTGCCGCATCGACAGCATGCCGCCGATCTGCGCTCTTTTTACAGAGTCCCTGACGCTGAGGAACATGCGCATCGGAGAGGACCCGTTGCGCAGTATGAAGCCGACCGCCTCGTTCGTCTCATCGAGTGCGTTGTCGATGAGAAGCTTCTGGTTTTCGGGCTTAAGCGCAAGGGCCATGTCCCTGCCGGGCCTGGAAACGCACTTTTCGGCAAGCATGGCTATGATTTTATCAAATTCGAGTATTCTTAAAGTTCTGTCTTCCATAACAAAACAATTATACATTACCTGTAAAACCGTGTCTATGAAAAGAACCGGCTGTGTTTTGAGCCGGTCCTTGATTTATCAATTTACCTATGTTTTGTTATTCCCTCAGTCTGGCTTTGTATTTGTGCTCCAGCATGCTTATGATCTTATCCATCCGCTTATTTACATCGGCATCGGTCAGCGTGCGGTCGGGCGCTCTGAACACCATTGCAAACGCTACGCTCTTCTTGCCCTCCTGGAGCTGGTTGCCCTGATAGATGTCGAATAACTCAACGCTCTCCAGTATATCATCGCAGGCTTTCCGGATCGCATCGAGCACCGGGCCGACCGGCTGCTCCCGATCCATCAACACAGCGATATCGCGGGCCGACGCCGGATATTTGGGCAAAGGCTTTACCGCAACCTCGCCGGTCCTGACCTCGAGGAGCTTGTTCAAGCTGATTTCGGCCAGATAAATTCTCTGCCTGAAATCATACCTGTCGGCAATGTCCGGGTGCAGCTCGCCCATGGATCCGAGCAATTCACTGCCCGAATATATATTCGCCTTCCTGCCCGGGTGAAGATACACAGGGCCTTCTGCCGCAAACGTTACGTTCCCGATCCTCAGTATCGATAACAGCTGTTCGAGCCTGCCCTTGACAGAGTAAAAATCCTCGTCCTTTGCACTGATGCCCAGACAAAGCCTGTCGATTTCGTTCGGAAGCTCGGTGCCGGGGTTGGGGTGGTAGGTTCTTGCGATTTCGAACAGCCTGACATCATTGACTCCGCGGTTCAGGTTGTTGACAAGCGACTGCAGCATCGACGGCACCAATGTGGTGCGCATGACCGAATAATCCTCGCCGAGCGGGTTTAAAATGGTAATCGTATCCCGAAGGCCGTCGTCATTGGTCAGCATCAGCATGTCGAGCGCCGAAGGGCTGACAAATGAATAGCTCATTGCCTCGAACAGCCCCTGGCCTGTCATTGTGCGGCGCACCGCCGCTTTCATGCGCTGCGCCTGCGACCGTCCGCCGGAGGCCATGCTCCCTTCGGGTATGATGGAAGGAATGCTGTCATAGCCATATATGCGCATGATTTCTTCTGCGATATCGGCTTCGTTTGCTAAATCCATCCTGTGCGGCGGCAGCGTGCAGACAAGCGCGTCGCCCTGTGTTTGCGTTTCGATTTGGAGCCTGCGCAATATACCCTGCATTTCTTCCGCGAAAAGTCCAAGCCCGAGCAGGTTATTGATCCGCCGGACTGAAACACTCATTTGAACGGCGTCGGTCGAAATGTTCTTTATATCCACACAGCCCCTGGCGATGGTTCCGCAACGGAGTTCTTCGATCAGGTGCATCGCTCTGTCCATCGCCTTTTCGGTATTGGATGCTGGCAAGCCCTTTTCAAAACGGCTGGACGATTCGGTGCGGAGCCCCAGCGCACGCGATGTGCGCCTGGTTTGCGGGCCGTCGAAAAGTGCGCTCTCAAACAGCACCGTTTTGGTATCATCATAGATGCCCGAGTACTCGCCGCCCATGATCCCGGCAACCGCCGAAGGCTTCTGCGCATCGCAGATCACAAGCATTTCGGGCGTTAGCACGCGTTCGATTCCATCAAGCGTCGTGATGGTCTCGCCCGCCCTGGCGCGGCGTACAATGATCCTGCCGCCCTCCACATACCTAAAATCAAAGGCATGCATCGGCTGCCCCATTTCGAGCATGACATAGTTTGTAATGTCAACGATATTGTTGATGGGCCTCACGCCTGCCGCAGTAAGCTCCCTTTGCATCCATTGCGGGGACGGCTCAATTTTGATGTCGGTAACGATCCTCGCCATGTATCTGGGGCAGAGTTCCTTGTCCGCGACCTCCACCGACACATAGTTCCCGACGGGCTCTCCGCCCTCCGTGTAATCTATGGCCGGCATTTTAAGCGCGGAGTCAAGGGCCGCCGCGGCCTCCCGGGCCATCCCGACCACACTCAGGCAGTCCGGACGGTTCGGATAAGTTTTAAAATCAATGATTACATCATCCATGCCGAGCACTTCGGCGATATCGGTTCCGGGTGCATACTTCTCCCGCAGTATCAGTATACCGTTGACCGATGCGCCCGGATAGACGCTGTCGTCGATCCTGAGCTCTTCGCCGGAACACAGCATGCCCATCGAGGGCTCGCCCCGCAGAACGCTCTTCTTGATTTCCAGGCCGTTCGGCAGCTTCGCGCCGACAAGCGCAACAGGCACATAAGCGCCCTCATAGACATTATCCGCCCCGGTCACGACCTGTACCGGTTCGCTGCCGCCGATGTCCATCATGCACAGTTTCAACTTGTCTGCACCGGGGTGTGCTTTTAGCCCGGCAATCCTTCCGACAACGACGTTGCTGATGTTTTCGTTCAGTCTGTGCCAGCCTTCCACCTCGGAGCTGGTCATGATCATTTTGTCGACGAACGCATCGACCGGCAGATTGATATCGACATATTTTTTAAGCCATGATAACGGTGCAAGCATGTTAACCTCCCATGAACTGCGTCAGGAAACGCATGTCGTTTTCAAATAATGTGCGAAGATCGCTGATTCCATATCGGCTGACCGTGATGCGGTCAATGCCCATGCCGAATGCAAATCCGCTGTATTTCCCGGAATCTATGCCGCACATCTCCAGCACCTTCGGATTCACCATGCCGCAGCCCATAATCTCGATCCAGCCTCCGCCCCTGCAAACCCGGCAGTTTTCATCCTGCCCGCCGCACACATAGCAGCTGACGTCCATTTCGGCGGAAGGTTCCGTGAACGGGAAGTAGGACGGCCTAAGGCGCGTCCTTGTGTTGCTCCCGTAAAGCTTTTTGGCGAACACATCCAGCATGCCGCGCAGGTTACCCATATTGATGTTTCGATCGACTAGCAGACCTTCCATCTGGTGGAATACCGGCGAGTGCGTCGCATCAACCTCGTCGTAGCGGTATACCCTGCCGGGGCATACGATCTTGATCGGCGGCTTTTTGGCGAGCATTGTGCGCGCCT